>Ga0209199_1001201_pt1 | contig 32122 bp, 23 predicted proteins | sample COGITO_mtgs_1105_7_FD_184805 | JGI IMG/M metagenome (GOLD analysis project Ga0209199, IMG submission 184805) | Pelagic marine microbial communities from North Sea - COGITO_mtgs_110523 (SPAdes) (version 2) | ecosystem: Environmental > Aquatic > Marine > Epipelagic ...
ATATAGACCAATCAGTTAGTTTGAATTTAGCTTTTCCTAGTGAAGCAACTCCTAAGTGGCTTAATAAAGTGCACTTTGATGCTTGGAAAAACGGAGTGAAGACTTTGTATTATACGAGAACAGAGAGTGTTCTACGTGGAGATATTGCACAGCAAGCTATGAATGAAGATTGTCTTGCGTGTGATGGTTAGTTAGTTAGTTAGTTGAAAATTGGGGCGTCAGAAATGGCTCCCCTTTTTTTTTACTTAGTATTTAGTTACTCTACCTTTTGTGTTTTTTTCTTTTTGGGCTTTAGCTTTTGAAGCAGGCGTTACTTCGCTCCAGGTTTTTGGAGTGTCTTTGCTTACTTTCTTTGTGGGTCTAAAGGTATTTTCACCTTTGCTATAATCTTTTTCACCTTTTGGTGTTTCCCATTCTTCTTCAAACCAACGCTTTAGGTTTTTAAATGGAGATGGTTTCATTTTAAAAGCCATACTATTTAGATTTATTCCCCCAGTTAGCAGCACCAACTTTTCTACACTTAACCATAGCCCCGCTTCTATAAGCTGAATTTCCACCTTTATATCTTGATGCAACTTTTGTATAACAAGCATCTTTCTTTGGAATGGGGGACCTAAGGAGATCCTCTTTTTGACGACCACCGCCTCCTCCTTTGGCTTTAAATATTTTGCTTACTGCAACATCAGGCTCAGCAGCAAAAGTTCCACTATAGCCTTTGTATTTTGTTTTGACTTTACGTTTTCTACCTGTTTCGTCTGTATATTTTTCTTTAACAATTTTTTTGTCACCTCTAATAATAACCACTTTTTTATAACCAGGGTCTACTGCTTCGTTTACGGGGTCATACCCCTTTTCTACAGTTCGAGTTCGAGTCTGCTTAACAGGTGATTCGTGGCCGTAACCTTTTTTCTTTAAAGCTAAATGTTCTTGTTTAGTTTCAGCAACCTCTTCTGCGCCACTTTTGCTATACATGCTGTGCTCCTTAAACTTGTTTGGAGATCCTATGCTATAGCCGTTGTTTCCTTTAATCCCTAAGCCCTGAGGACCCATCCCTTTTGTTCTCATATCCACATGTTTGTTATATTTTCGTATTCAGTTTTTGCGTCAAAGCTAGGGCAAGATTTATTAGCAAATTCATTATGCCCGTGTATTGTAATTTCAGGGTGGGCAATCTTAAAAAATTCTAGCATATCTACCAAAGCTTCCTTCTGCTCTTCAGTTCTCGTATCTTTAGCTTTAAAGTTTACTTTGTCAATTCCTCCGACGTATGCAATACTTATTGAGTTTTTGTTTTGCCCTTTAGTGTGAGCTCCCTGAATTTCTATAGGCCTACCTTCATGGACAGTACCATCCAGATAAATCAGGTAATGATATCCAATATCAGACCAGCCTCTATCTAAATGCCATCGCCTAACATCTTCCACTGTAGTGTGCCTACCTTCGGGAGTTGCGGTACAGTGTACAATAGCTTTATTTATTTTTCTCATTATCTTGTTTTAGCTTAACCCACTTTGTTACTGTGTACCCTATTGTTACTACAAGTAAAAATATTTTTAACCAATCTTCTATATGTGTAAATGTAGTTACCCCTAAGGTACTTCCGTTAATAGCGTATAATTTAATCTCGCTGATGCTCATTGTTTATTTATTTAGTATGGATCTTTTTAAAATCTCTAAGTCTAGAGAGTCTTTTGTTTTTTTATTTTTCTTTCTTGTTTTGGCTCCTTTTTTGCCTGAAGCTCTTCTTTTCATAAGAGCGTCGTATTGTTCTTGCGCTATTTCTTGAGCAGTCATTTTTGATAATCTTTCTTCTTCTGCTTCTTTCTTTTCTTTAGCTTTTTGATCTCTAGTAGCTTTTGCTTTATCTTTGCCTTCTGCTTTTTTCTTAGCGGTCTCTACTTCTTTTTTAGGATCAACTATACCTAGCTCCCACCCCTGCCACCCCAGAACGGAAGCAATTCTTTGCCACGTTTCAACATCGGAGTTCATAGCGTTTTTCATGTTTTCAGCTTTAACAACAAGTCGGTCTAGTGGAATATTCGTTATTGCGGTAGTGCCTCGAGCGCCCGCCATTAAAGCAGGGTTATCTAAAGCTAATCCTCGGTTTTTTATTTCCCACATATTATAATCAAAAGCGGAACCTGCCTGACGAAGCTTAGTAAGCTTAGAAGAGATAGGAGGAGAAACCTGTAGGGTTTGGTAAGCAAGTTCACTATACATAGGCCTATTTTTTTTGGATTTTTCATATGCCTTAATAATTAGGTTTTTAGCCATAGCTAATGTAGCTCCTCCAATACCGCCGCCACCTCTAAGAACGCTATCTAAAGAACTGTTTGCCATCTCAAATGCTTTCTTTTTAGTTTTATCTGCTTTTTGCGGATCGTTTTCTTGTTCGTCATCATCATCGAAGAGCATTGAAAATAATCCTTTTTGCAAAAATGAAAAATATAAATTCTGAACAAAACCATAATACAATATTTTTGATATATTGGTTTTAGGGTCTCCTCTTCCGTTAGATAAATCCAATGCAGCTTTTTTAGTTAGCCTAGCATACTGAGCAGGTGTGTTTGCAAATGCTAAAAACAATCTGCCTAAATTACTAGACTGCTGCATACTAATTTTATCTGTTCTTGAAGACTGCTGGTTGTCTTCTGAAATCTCCATAAAGTCAGCCATAGCTTTTTCTTTAGCTTGCTCCTCTGTATAAAGTTTGTTGCCGTCAGCATCAGTTTCTTTAGAATAACTTTTAAATCTATTTCTAAAAAAAGTAGCACCTCCAGAAGCAATAGCAAAACTATCTCCGTATTGTGTCAATATAAAACCTTTTTGTCCAAGCAAACCAATAAATGCTGTTACTTTATTTTTAGACTTTGCAGCTTCAGCTAATTCAGATTCTGTTACATTTATTTTTAATCCACTTCTACGATTTTTTAAATAATCAGAGTTTAATAAATCTACTACATCTCTCCAGTATTGCGGTTGATTTGCAAACGCTTGAGCAGCTTTAAGCGGATTGTTATCTGTCCAGTTTATAAAGTTTACGTTAGATAGTTGCTGTAATAACGCAGACTTTGTGTTTAAAGCCATAATAGCAGCCACAGATCCATTTAAGTAGTCTAACAAAGCGTTTTCTATGCGGCTGTTGTTTTGAGTCCTGTTACGGCCTGTTTTCATACGTTGGAGCATATTGTTTAATGCCTCTACATATTTAGGACCAAAAGCAGCTTCTAGCTTTGCTTTATTTTCTGGAGAAAACATTTTGTCTACATTTTCTTGCCAAGTTTTTAAGTGAAACTCTCTTCTAGTATTTTCTAGGTTTTGTTGTATATCGTAAGATATATTACCACCTTCCCAGTTATTGCCGGGCTCTGGGTATTTACCTTGTAATAGACCACGTAATTTTAAAGCGTACATTGCTAAAGGCGGGTTTTTCATCACCTTGTTTTTAATCTTAGCAATATCTTTTTCATTTAAACCAGGTATGTCCATTTGTTGATTGTCCCAAAGCCAAACGCGTATAGCATCTTCGTTTGTAAATCCATCAATAGCTTCCTTGCCTAGCTCTTTGGATAAGCTTGTTGAGCCTAGTTCTTTATTTATTTGCTTTTTTAAAGCCCTGAATTCAGCAGCGGTATTTAATCGTTCTCGAGTAATATTGTGTTCAGCTTTTGCAAATGGAGTTAAAATAGTTTGCTTAATAAAATCTAAATCAGCATTTCCTTGTTTGCTTTTACCAACCAGCGGATACATTAGCCCTAAAAAATCTTCGTGGCTATATGGAACAAATAGCGCGCCTTTTTTATTTTTACCTAGTTTTGCACCTCTAACTTTAGATACTCTTTCATTTGCTGGTATACCTGAAACATCCTGGATCATTCTATTAATTTCAGTATCAATTTTATTACTTTCCTTAATATTCTGCTCTTGAAAATTTAAGTCATTTAATACATCTTTAATATTAGCTGGGTCGCTAAGTGATATGGTAGATTTGTTAATATCTCCTGTTAAATTAGGGAATACTCTTAGTGATGTAGTGTATCTGTCTTGACCGTCTATTTTAGATGATCTAGTCCATCTTGCATACAATTGAACTGGGCTAGCTAATCTTGGGGTGTTAAGCTTATTTACGTCTTCGCCGAGGTGGAATAAGCCTTTATTACCTAAGTCCATGTAATACACATCTTTATCGTTATACAACGCGTTAATTATAGACTCGTTAGAATCTACTGTTACGTTTAACTTGGCTTGCTCTCCGTTTTCTACTAAATATTCAAATACAGCTTTTTGAGCAACTAATCTTCCGTTAATTACCTCTGCGTATAAATTATTATCTTTTGCAAATTTAAGACCTTCGTCTTGGAATGCTTTTACTTTAGCAGCGTAGTCTTTGCTAGACAATATTTCTTTTAAATCTTTTATACCAGCGGCATCATCTAATCCTTCTCTTGAAAAAGATACAGTGCTATCATCTGCTATCCTAGCGGTAAAGCTACTCATTTGAGCTACATCATTAAGTTTTAACTCAATTGGTATTTTATTTTTTCCTATGCTTAATATAATGTCCCCTCCGACTTTTTGCTTTTTGCCGATCATAGATACGCTAACATCTTTAACCTTAGAAGCTCTTATTACTTTCTTAATGTAATTTTCATAAGCTAATCCTCTGTTACGTGCTTTTGCATCTGCAAATAATCCATTCTCCCAAAGTCTATTATCAAAATAGTTTTTAACAAGATCTGCAACATCTTGGTCTTTAAGCGCTCCAAGATATGTGTCCATTGCTGCTGGACCTTGATCTGCTAATATGTTTAACGCTTTGTTATGTATAGGAGCTATTTTAGGCTGCTTCATAGATTTTTCAGAAAACTTAATAAGCCCCCTGTCAATATCGCTAGCAATAGTAATAGCTGCGTTGTCAGACAGTATTTTGCCTAATAATTCTGCTCTATCCTCAAATAGTTGAGTTAACGGTCCATTTTCTAATAAATCATTTTGGAATATTTCTAAAGCAGCTTCAGAAGCAATTTGTCTAGCAACAGCATCTTCAGGGTTTTGCTTTTTCTTTTTTCTTAAAGCTCCATCTTGAAAGTGATAATCTACAAATTCATTAATACCTATTACACTATTTATATTAGGGTTTCTTTTTATAAACTCTGGACCTGATGTTAATCCACGGCCAGCAGCATTGTCCCTGTCGATCTTAAGCTTTTTACCGTTTTCATCAACCCATTCGTATTTAAAAATGCCGTTTTTGTTAATTTTTCTAGGAGGCATCCATTGCCCTTTTACTCTTTTAAGTACACCTTTTCTAAATAAAGGATGTCTAGCCAAGTAAGTAGTAGTATAGTTGTTTAACAACGTAGCTTTAAAGTCCGTTAGGAAGCCTTCATAGCCTCCTTTATATTCATTAATAAACTTCTTAGTTGGTTTGTAGAAAGCGTCTGAAATGTCCATTTTAAGCTCTGCAATAAACGGGCTTATAGTTCTGTTTTGAGATACTTTTTGATCGTAAAGCTGTACGTTCCTTTTTATACGTTCAGCTGTTTCATTTTCTAAAGCTTCTTGATAGGTTTTACCTTCTTCTATTTTTTGATCAACTGGTAAAGATTCTAAAAACGTAGGTTTTTTATTTAGCTCTGCTTCTTGTTGTAGCATTTTAGCTTCTGCATCCAAAGCATCTTCAGCAGTTTCTTCGGCTGCTAATTCAGCTATTGAACCGGTTTCACCTGCAGCAACGTCTATTGATTTACCACCAATCCCCGATTCTTTTTTATACTTCTTAAGAACGTCACCTTTTCTAAAACCAAGTTGAGAATTTATAAAACCAATTAAACTGTTGTTTTCCTCCGGATTAAATCGCATAATGGTACCGGTAATCCCGTCCTTAACGTCGTCTATAAAATCTTGTTTTGATTTACCGTAAACAGAATCGCCTTCGATACCTCTCATTATTAAAGCATCTATTGCAGTACCGTTTATTATTTCATTATAAGCATTAAATAAAGCTCCTGTGTCCCATTCTGCTTTTGTTACAGTGTAATTTCCGTCTGCGTCTTTAGGTCCTACTAAATTGTCTACTTTGTCATTAAGTTTTTTCTGCTCAGGAGTAATTTTAGTTGACTCTTTAACCTCAACGCTCTTTAGCGTTCCTGTTTGAGCAAATTCTTTAAACGCTTTATTAAATTTTCCTTTATCAAAAAGCCTATTATAATCTCTAATGAAATCAAATGTAGCTTTTCCGTCCGCTAAATCAATATTACCAGCTGCTCCTGGTATTGTTTGTAAGAATCTTCTTATAAAGTCTCTAACCTTTGTCATAAAGGAAGCGTTATAGGCTAAATCACCATTAGCTAAAGCTTCTGACATTAAGGTTAAAGCTTCTTCAAAAGCATTAGATTCTACTAGTGCTTTGTTTTTGACATCATTTTTAGTAGCTTCGTCATACGCATTTTGATTAATAAATCCTTTCTTTAACCAATCTTTAAGATTAACGTCTCTGGCTTCAATTTTTGCAATTTGTTGAGCAGCTTTGGTTTTATATCCTTCTAAATCTTTTAAAAATCTTGTTGGGTCACCTTTTATAGATTTGCCTAGTTCGGATTCTACAAAAGCCATTAAATCAGATCCAATTTGCTTAGCTCCTTCTGAACTGCTATTTACAGCAGCTAATATTATTTTGTGTAAGAATTCATGTCTAGCCGTAGTTGTTACATTAGCTCTTTTTGCTGCTGCTTTATTTACAATAATAGATCCGTCTTCACTAACAAAAACACCAAATCTGCTGTTTTTACCTGCTTCAATATCTGCGTCAGAAAATTTTCTATTACCTTTACTATCTTTTATCAATGCTATTTGCTCTGCAAATTCTTGGTCAGTTTCAGTTGCAGTAAAATCGCCTTCTAAACCAGATTTTTTAAGAAATTTTTCACCTTTCTTTACATCTGCTTCTGTCTCAGATATTACTTGAAGCTGCGTGTTAATTTCAGCTATTCTACGTTTAGCATTTGTAGCTAAATCAGGATCAATACCCTGTATGGAAGCTTCAAGTTTCTTTTTTTCTAAAAGAAGATCAAATACTTCTTTTTTACTTTGCTCAGAAAAATCTTTAGGAATTGAAAATCCTGTGTTTCTAGCATCGTTTAGATCATTAATAGCAGCGTCGTATTTTTCTTGATTGAGATTGTTTGTAGTTAGTTTATTTTTTAAATTTTGCTCTGCATTTTCAAAAAACTTATTTACAGTTTTTAAATTAGAGTTTAAATCAAACCTAGTTGCAATATCTCTTGCCGTATTTCTTAATTCTGTTACAGACTGTCTAGCTACTGCTGCTCCGCCTGGTATTACAGCACCCACAATAAATCCTGCTTTACCTTCTTCAAAAGCATCTGCTAATTTTACATAGCTTAAAATACCTTCATCAAGTTGTGCTCCTGTACTCATTTGACTAAGAACTCCTTGAGCCGTTTCAGTACCAAATTCTGAAATACCGCCTTTTGCCATTCTTTTTCCTGTAGCAATAGCGTTTCCAACAACCTTTTTAACTTCCCCTCTATATAAAGAACCTAAAGCATTTTTAAAATCTTTACCAAGCCCAACAGTTCTTGTAGCGTTCTTAACTATTTTAAGAGCTCCTAATCTTTCAAGGCCAGCAGAAGCAATAGCAAATCCAGCCGCTTCTCCTTTGTTAGCATATTTACCGTCTCTTAAAGCTTCTAGCATTAAAGCTCTTCTATCTTCCTCAGGTAATTCATCAAAATCATCTACATCTTTTCTTAAGCCTTCTTCAAGAGCTGTGTAATAATTAGCTCCATATTCTTGTAAAAATATACCAGCAAACCCAAGTCCTGAAATAACTGGATTACCTGTTACGGCTCCAGCTGTTCCTAAAGCTAATTGGGGTGTAGCTTCTCCTACAGTTCTAACTATGTCCGTGAAGCTTATACCATCCGCTAAATCTGCTTTATTAAATAGGCTTTGATATTTTTGCGTTTCACTAATATTTTTTAATGATTCTAAAGTTTTGTCTTCGTAGGTTTTTATTTTTTCTTTAAGAAAATTAACATGATCTTCTACTGTGCCTTTTGTAGCTCCCGTAGTGTAACCTTCCTTAACGTTATATCTACCTCCGAAATAAGAAGGAGAATCTTCAGCTGTTGTGCCTAAGTCTAACTTGTCTTGTAAAGATTTTAATTCTTTAGAATAATCTTCAAGTAGAGATTGTTCCGTGCTCAACATAGATTGCTTTACTCCTGTGCCAATATTTATTCCTCCAGAAACCACTGATTCCCAAAAATCTGGAATATAATCAGGTAATACGCGTTTTGCAGCATCTATACCTGACAAAAACTTGCTGTCATATCGTCCAAATGCTCTACTTTGCTCTTCAGCAACTTGGCCCGCAACTGTAGATAGTTGATCTACCGTATTTTTATATATAGGAGAATCTACAACAGGCGTAAGTACTAATTCTTTGTATTTTTGCTTATATTCTTCTTCTGCTAAACTAAGCTCAGCCGGGTCAGTTGTATCGTATTTTTTTTGTAAATCTTCTAAGAAGCTATCTAAAGCTGGTTTTTGCTTTTGTTCATATTTATTTACTTCTGTTTGAAGTACGGGATCAGCTTGCATAGTATTAAGTATACCAGCTTCTAATGCCGTATCAAATTCTTTTTGATCCTCAAACTTACTGAAATCTGTAGGTATATTTTTTATAAAAAGATTTTTGGCATCTTCAGTAGCCTTAGCTTCATATGAATCTGTTTCTCTATTATAAACCTGCGTTGTTAGCTTAGGCGGTTGTACCCATTTGTCAGCATACTTTTTGCGAACTTCAGGCGACATAGCACTTAAAGCTTCCCATCTACCTGTGCCGTTTAATATTTCGTTGTAAGAGTTTTGATATTCTTCAAGTTGAACATTGTATGGTTTTTCTTTAAAACCAGATCTACCTTCTTCATCAAGATAACTTCCGTAAACCGAAGAACCATTGCCCAAGCTGGATTCCGTATTTTTTGGTGCTTGATTTACCGACGGAGCAGTCGCACCCTGTACACCGTCTTTTTGCTTTTTTGGCGTTTCTTCTTCGGATACAGTAATCCCGTTTAATTCTATTAGCTTTTCTAAAGTAATATTATTACTTTCAGCTAATGCCCTTAGTTTGGCTTCATCTGCGGGGTTTCCGTCTTTAAATTTATAATCTGGCATGTTGTTTATTTAATTTTATTATTATTCTGTAAATAAAAGATTATCGTAGGCATCGGGATCTTGATTAGGTAGTGGTGGAGTAACAAGTTCAAGAGGCTCCGTTTGGGGTTGTGAGTTTCTGTTTTTCCATTTCGTATACCCTTCAACATCACCTATTTTAGAATAGCCTCCAGCTGTTGTCATTATATATCTTTGGTCTTCACCTTTTCCAACAATTTCGTAATTTGTTACTACAAGATCTTTATTTTGTTTTTTAGATGCTTTAGCTTCAAGTTTTTGTTGTGCTCTGTCATAGGAGCCCTGAGCAACCTCTTTCATAGAATTAACAACAACGTCAACCACCTCAGGTATTGAAGATGAGGGGTTATCTTCGTTAACTTCCATGGTTAAGCTTAGCTCACCTAGAAGATCGTCATCAACAATTGACATCATAGCAGAAGGGTCTTTAGAAAACTGAGCAGTAAGATTGTTTCGTAATAGATCTTCATTAGCTTGACTCATCTGAACACCTCCGTTATAATAGTTTTCGTTTTGCTTAAGTAGGTTGTTTGCTAAAGGATAGGCTTTTAATGGAGGATCTTTAAAATCATTAAATAGTAAGTTTTCTCCATTGTCATTAAATATAACTTGCCCATCTGCTCCTATCCCAAACGCTGCTTGGTTTGTGTAAATATCAGCGGCTTTCTTATTAGCTTTAATGTCTCCGTTAGATATTCTACCGCTTTGAAAATCATCTAAGTATTCTGTTTTTCTAGTTTTATATGCTTTTAATTGATCTGCTAAAGTACTAAAAGATCTCTGAACAGTGCTTAGTTGGTCTTTTAGCTCTAAATAAACCTCACTACCAGGCTTAACCCTAGCTAGTTGATTTGAAATTTCTACATAGCGGTTTTTCTCCATAGACAAAAATTTTGTCACAGTAGATTCTTCTTCTGCGTTTAAGCCTAGTAAATCAACATCGGAATTTAAAGCATCTACATAGCTGCCGACCTGCCTGTCAATTGCCGCGTTCTCTTTTTTTCTGCGGAGTTTGTTAGCTTGCAACTGCTGAAACATAGGTTGCAAAGATTTTATACTTTGGCCTACGGCTGCACCTGCATCAACAAACTTGCTGCTTGCTATACCTGCTCCTTTTATTAACGCTTCATTTACTGCCATTTTATTGTTTTTTTATTAATTACCATATAACGCTGCACTAAAGCTGCCTGGATCCTGGTTTTGTTCTAAACCACCCATAACACCCGCTGCTGCTCCTGCTACTTGACCAACTCCGCCTATTATACTTGCTGTGGCGGCGTCTTTAGCTGCATTAGCTGCGCCTAGTCTTTGTTGAGCCATCCCAAGTAAAGTCCCTGTTTTCTGGTACTCTAAGCCTCTAGCGTCTTTAGCTCCTGCTGCTGACCTCATTTGATTAGCATCAGCTGCTCTGTTTGATAGTATTTCGTTTTGTCTTTCTTGTTGACCTATTGATATGCCTGCTCTTTCAGCGTTTTGAGAACCTTGATTTGCCATAGATTGAGCTAAGGCTGCAATGCCGGAACCTCCAGCAGCGCCGGACAAACTATCCATTACATTAGCCATTTGATTTTGCTGTTGCCTAGCTGTGAAATCTGCTTGCTGAGTGTTAACTGTTAGGTCCTCCATGGTGTTATCCATGTTTGCCATTAGGTTGCTAGTGTCTAGTGCTTCGTACTGGCCTTTGAATTTTTCCATTTCTCTTTGTGCGGCACGCTGTTCTCTTTTTCTTTTTCCACTACCTATTAGTCCTCCGGCAATTCCCGCAACACCAGAGATAGCTCCCATTATTGGCATCATATCTATTAAGTTTTTATATATTATTATTACATGTTATTTGCTACTTTCAAAAACCTCTATTCCTGTTGAGAATATTTCACCGTAGCTAGTGCTTTCATTTTTTAATTTTACTACAGCATAAGCTCCGACCATAGCCCCTATGTTAGGCTCATTGTTTTTGCTAAATAGTATAAAACTAGATACCGTAGGGCGTACAGTACCAGCTGCAATATTACAGGTAATCGAGTTATCTGCTATGTTTATTGCGGTTATTGTTCCTATTTCAACAATTGTTTCACCGTTAACATCATTAGTATAATAAGCGGTGTCTCCTACTTGAGCTGAAACATTAATTGAATTTGGAAAAGTTAAAGTTATAGAAGGCATATTAATTAAATGTTAAAAAGTTATCAATGTTTATGGTACTAGCTATATCAGTTGTTCCTGTTGAAAGTATGGAATAGTTTATTAGCATCGTTATTTTGTTGGTGCTAACAGCTCCCGCTTCCTGGTACTCAAAGAAGCCTACGCTATTTATAAAAATTTCTGTACCATTCCCAGTAGTATAAGTTATATTAGTAAAAGAGTTCCTTGTAGGAAAGTTTATAACATCCGTTGAATTGTTTAATGTTCCCGTAGGGTTTTCAATTAACACAGTATAGTCATATGCTCTTAAATACGATGTACTGAATTCTTGGTCAGCAGAATATTTTGGGTTTATAGTAGGAGACGCTGTAGATCCAATAAAACCATTTGTACTTGTAATTCCAAACCCAACCGATATAGATTGATATTGGTTTAAAGTAAATACTGCAGGAGTTAAAGTAGGGCTTAGGGTCCCGCTTATAGTAACAGTATATGTTTCGGAAGACCCAGTTATTTTAGGAAATGGTATATTTAAAGAGTTAAGACCTACGCTGTTTATGGTGCTTGAATAAGAAAATATATTTACGCTCAAAGAATTTACTACATTAACAGAAAAAGCTGCTCCCTCAACTCCTCTAATATCCATCTGCTTAACTCCTCCGCTTTCAGTTAAGGAACTAACATCAATATTGTAAGAATTAACTTGAACCACGTTTGTTGCAGGTATAGGCTTAACATCCTGTGCTATATATTTTATTTTATCTGTAGTAACATCTTCCGATTTAACTAAATAATCAACTGTAATTTGAGCTGATAATCTATAGCCGTTTGCATCAAAAGAGCTTGTAGTAGATTGTTGATAGTTGGCAGGTGAGGACGTACTCACATAAGCTTGAGGTAATGAGGGTAAGTAATAACCAGCGTCTGCGGTTAAAGTTTGAACATAGCTTTGAGTTGAGTTATATGTTCCATTTAAAGACACGGTACCTGAGCTTTTATTTGCTGTTATTCTTGAATTAAGTTCTGTTTCTACAGTAACAGTGTTAAAGTAAACTTTCTGAATAACATCTCCTGTTATGCATAGCCCTAAGTCCAAAGGAGCAGCAGGCATAGTTAAGGGATTGTCAAGCGTAATATTACAAAACACATGCAAAGGAGACTCCGGGCTAACTCCTTGAACAAAAGCTACAGAAGCCACGCCTGTTGGTAGTGGTAAAATTGGATCAAATAATCCTGAAAGAAGAGCATACCCCGGTTTTGGCTGCATTTTTAAAGATACAGTTGGCCTTGTGGATGCAATATTTGTACCTGCTGTTTGGAAAAAATCTTCTCCTTCAGCGGTAAAATTTGGAAAATCTACTAAAAACATATATTATATTATTAATTAAGGGACGTAGCAAGTATTGTCTATAAATATTCTTACTTTATATTCTTCTACAGTTACATCTCCGGTTATTGTTGTTGCTCTACCAATTCCTTGAACACTAAATTCCGATGTGCTAACATTAGTATCACAATCTGAATTAAAAAAAGTTTCAAGACCTTTTATATAGTTAAAATTCTTATTTTCTTTAGTTATAAATTCTTTTATATACCCTTCTTGCATGTCAGTAACAATAGCTTGAGCATACCATCCTTCTTTGTTAGCTGGAACAGATTGAGATATTGGCGTTAAATTGCCTGCTACTATCTGAGCTATAGAATAATCAACTCCATTTCCTGTAGAATATACATAATTTCTAGGACGTGATCCAACATAATCCAATGCTTTAAACCCTTTAACAACGGTTGGCCCGTCATTAAATATAGTGGTCATCGTACTAAAATATTGTACACCATAAAAATTGTTGTAAGTTTCATTTTCAGCATGAATCCAAAGTAATCCATTTTTAAAAGTGTAATAGTTGTTATTTATAGACACTCCAGCTTCAGGTATAAAGGACTTTCTAGATTCCCATCCTTTAGTGCCTTCTGCAAACGAAACAGTAGTTTCTGTTACCTTAGGATCTCCAATATCTAAATCATCATCACAATCAGTTCTGTCTACAATGCCTTCTGCTAATTTTTCCTGCCATTCCGCTGAAAGCGTATTTAATGACAAATTGTACAGCTGGCTATCTTCGTCGTAAGTTCCAATAATACGATTGTTTAACTTTAAGTTATCCGCAAAGAAATCAGCAAGACCAACGTTCGATATTTCCGTTAATCCGTCTCTTGACAATCTCATTACAGATCCTCTACTTTTATCTGCAAAATATGCTCTAAATCCAAAGAACGCAAAACTCTCCGGGTTTGTGCTAATACCAAACTCACCTACATAAGGTACGGCTTGACCAAGAACATTAGTGTTTCCTGTAATATTAGTATTTCCGTCTGCGTTATACAAAGCATCTTTATTAGCTAATACTCTAAAGCACTTATCCTCGCATAAAGTTATAAGATCAGTATCTCTACTGTAGAGCTTTTGAATGCTTCCATATATCGGATTTAATTCTTTAGTGATAGGTAGTGCTTGTATAAACTGATTAAGCCTATTGACGCCCGCTGTCGAGTTAAATATTTGTGAGAATATAAAACCATTAGAACGAACTTCTTCTTCATAAGGTTCGTCTAAAACAGTCGACACTTTAGCTCCTTTACCAATTTCAAAAGCATTGAAATCATCCCTTATTCTATTTGATTCTACGCCATTGGCAAAACCAAAAGAATTAAACCAAGGCAACCTATGTGTTTCACTGTATTGAGAAATCGGTATTGCGTCGGACGCTTCGTAGTAAAGATTAAGGTCTAAAGATTCGTCTGGCTCTGTTTCGAATATCGCAGGATCTTCATCTACTCTTCTGTCCCCTGTAGCTTGAACTAAAACAATCATTTCAATGTCAATTCTACCTGTGGGATTTTCAGGGTCTGTTCTGTCTATAGGAAGGTATTGCTGCCCCTCAACTTCAAACGATGTCTGAGTGTACGGTAAAGGGTCATAAGATCCAGCGGGTCTATTATTATAATTTATAATATTGTACATTGCATAAGCGTTTACAGGATGTCGCAGTCTTTTGTCAAACAAAAGTCCCCAGAAATGAGTCTGCCAGCCTGTTTGAAACCCGCTTTCTACAATAGTATACTCTGTATCGTGATTACTAAAACGAATTTTAGTACCAGCTACTAAATTTTTTGCAATCCCTTTAAACCCTCCTGTGCCAGTAAATTGCCCATCTATTCTTCTTCCTATATGAACGTCCCAAGGTTTTCCAGAAGATGGTGCTCTCATGTTTAAGCCGGTTTTAACTTTATTACTATCACCTCCCTGGAAATCAGTAGGTCTTCCTCTGTAAAACCCAAGAATGGGGCTTTGGCCTTTAAAGCTTTTAATGCCTGTAATATTGCTAAATCTACCTGAGGGACCACCGTCTCCCCAAATAGCTAAATCTTCAACGGGCTGTCCTCCAATTGACTCACTTTGATCGCTTAATCCTCCAAAAGTCCAAGGCGCATTAATATTTGAGTAGCCCTCGTCATCTACAAATCCTGCAGAGGGTCCCATTCCGCCTCCGGTAAAATACCAGCCATCATTATAGGATTGGTTATTAGTATTAGCGTTGCCTAGAATTGCGTCACTATTAAAAAAATTTGAGCCAGTCCCCAGCCCTTCAATTCTACCAGCAGTATCGAGGCGTCCATTATACCAGTTGGCTGGCTGATTATTAAAAGTAGCAGCGGCTCCTTCTGTAAATGAACTAGTACCTAAAAAAGAACTTGTAAGCGTTGAATTTGATTCAAGTCTAGCAAAAAATCTACCTTTAAACTCTTCATAAGTTTCAATCTTAGCACGTTCCGATATTTCTGTTGTTATAGGCAAATTAAGTAATGACTGCTCATCCCCAGGGGTGGCATATAAGAAATTAACATCTGACCCAAACTTAGGAAAAACAGTAAGCAGCCACGACCCACTAACTTGGTTAAGCTCATCTATTCGGTAATATTGAGAAAAAACTCCATCTTTAATAAACCTAACGTAATTACCTCTTTGTGTGCCGTTGTCATTTGTAAACGGGGATGAGCTGCCTCCCGCTATTGAAAACACATTAGAACCTTCTACAGGTGTATTACCGTAAACTAATTCAGTAGCTGTTCCATCGAAAGGAAAAGCCGCGGAAAACCCATGGTTGTCAGCATGTAAGATATCATACCTAAAAGAAATATCCGCAGGGGGCTCTGTTTCTATAGCAAGAACTTTATATCTGTTGTCTGAAGTTTGCACAGCTGATGATTCACCGTGTGTCTTTTTAAGTATAATGTGATCCCCAACTTCAAACTTATTAACCTCTGAAGACGGAAACGATACCCAAGCGCTATATCCATCTGGAGATAAATACATTTGGTCAGCTACAGCGTTATAGTATGGCAATGTAGGATCTTTTATAAAGAACTTAAAATATTCAAACATTTCGCTACCGTCTGCGTTTCTAGGTGAAATACCATTCATACCGGCTGTTAAAAAAAACTTACCGTCGCTATTTTCTATAGTAGACCCAACAACGGCTTTTTCGTTTGAAAAAACGGGAGTTTCTCTTCCGTATTTATCTTTAAAAACAATACCAAACTGGTATGTTCTAAGGGATTTTATTGTAGGGTATGGCTCTTGAACTTGATAAGAACTAGAAAACGGTTCTTCATTAAGCATTGTTTTTGTAGTGTCAAAAGTAAAGGTATCATCTACCGTATAGTTTTGAGTGTAATTTCCGTAAACTATTCTGTTACCAATTACCTCTTGGGCAAGGGCTTTTTTAGGAACATTATCCCAAGGTCTTAACAATTGATTTGTTTCAACCGCTCCTCTTACAATTTCAGAAGTTATTTCTAATCCATAGCCAGTATTTTCTATAGTAGTTGTTAATGGAAAAGTAGGTATACTAGTGATTAATGAGTTTTCTGTATGATAAAAAACCCCTGTAGCTCCTGGAGCAAGTGAAGTAACAATATTATTTCCCGCTATTGTAACATAGCTTACAGATAAATAGTTGGGTTCATCTGGAGAAACTGTTATTGTAGTTTTCTGATTTGTATCACCTAAATCAGATCGATTTATAGATTTTACTGTATATACAGTTGTGTTGTGGGTTTCTTTAAAGAGCACTTCTACTTTAGAAGCATTTAATGGCAAATCTTTACCAAAGAACACATCCACTTTCTTAAGATCGTTTAGCATGCCTTTATTATACCCAGTGTAAGATTCAAAATCATATTTTTGAGGCAAAAAAGCTACTTTAGAAAAAGGAGAAAATGGGGATATTTGGTTGTTGTCGTATACATATCTGTAAGCATAAGTTACAAACTTTTTTTCAAAAAGCGTTTTTTCACCTACAAGTTCAACTTCCCATAATTGTAATAGATCTAAAACAAAGTTAGATTGCTGTTCCCCGCCGCTTCCTATACTCTTAAATTGAAAATCATAATTATAACCCCCTGAGGAGTCTTCATATTCAGTGGTTACAATAAAGTTAGCATAAACAACAAGATCCCCACCTCCAGAATTAGGAGTTGTAGCATAAGCAAGAACTCTATCTCCTGCTTGATATTCTGCTGGGGAATCTAATAACACAGTAATTATAGTGTCGGGAGCAATACTTAGTACGTTGTTACCTGTAGGAGGAGTACCGGGAATGCCGGCTAAATTGTAGCTAAACGAGCTGTCTACGGGCCTTGATCTTAAAGTATTATACATTCCTAATTCAGGAGCATACAATGGGCCTATACTAGCAACTGTTGTATCCTTTTCAGTCATAACAAAGCTTAATATTCCATCGCTAAAAGCCGTTTGAGTTACAAAGTCGTTTGTACCCGCTTTAAACTTTTCAATACTAATTTGTTTTGGCTCAGTTTGATTATCTGTCCATATTAAATACCCTTGCAATAGGTTTATACCGGTTACAAGGTAACTTTCACTAAAATTTAAAAAATTACTAATAGACTTATCTTCAACTAAAACTGGAACAGTAACTTTTGTTTTTAGATCGTACTCAGCAATGCAATTGTAGTCATCTGATCCAACTATCCAATAAATCTTATCATTGGTATCGTCAGCAATGCTACCAACGCAAAAAGCATTAGTGTATTCTGATATATAAGTAGACGCATTCCATTCAATCAAAGACTGTGTGGACGTGTTGTAGCTTGAATTTTTTAACTCTAAATTACCTTTTAGCAGCTGCAAAGAACCTATGTCAGATCCCTCCGAACTTGAAAGGTCTAGGTTTAATGCGTCTCTATACTCGCCGTTTGGAAGTAGTCTTTCATCAAGGTCTTTGTTCATTCGACCACTTGTGAAAGTGCGTAAAAATTCAGCCATATTTTAGTGTTTTATTTGCTTAGATTTATTTCTCATTACTTGAGTAATCTCTTCTAGCTTTATACTGGATAATCTTAATTTAGCATTTCTTCTTGCTACTGCGGCTTCTTTTTTAAATCTAGCCACTATATATTCTTGTACATTTGCTCTTGTAGCTAATATAGCGTGAGCAATATGTTTGTACATAGCTTCTTCTGCAAATTTATGTACTACCATTTCTTCTTCAGTACCCAAGCCATCGCTTATGTATTTTAAAGTAACTACTCTACCAATCATATCTCCGCTAAAGTGTATGATGCCTTTTATTTGATCTATGTAGAATACTCCATTAGCTTGAGCATATTCAGGCGTTAATCCATACCTTCTGCCTAAGCCGCTACGTTCTAATATGTCATTATTATTTACATTTTCAAGATCTGCACCACGTCCTGTCGTGTCATCTTTGAACCTTTTAGAAGTCTCAGATTCTTGAGCGTATATAATATCGCCATTTTCGTCAAATAAATACTCGTACTGATTGTCTTGCAAAACAGGTAATGGGTCACTCGTATTTCTTGTAGGATATATAATCCTTTCAATTCCGTCTTGACCTACCCAGCTCACTTTAACATACTGTACATAATCCTGTGGAAGTATCATATACAAGGTTGGAGGTATTTCAATTTCCAATGCTTTTGTAGAAGGCAAAGTGTCAAAGCTTAACTCTTGGATTCCACGCTGAGCATGAAAAGCCACATCGGTTCTTTTTATTTTACTTATAATTTTATCCTCACCTACATAGGCAATCATAAAATTGTTTATAAGATCTTTGATTTTAATAAACTGATATCCGCCATAATCTTCGTCAAAGCTATTCCATACGCTATCAGGGCCTTCGTAGTACTGTTCGTTTGTTTGATTAAGTAATGCCATTTATTATGATTTTTCTAATTGTGTTTGTTTTTCTTCCTCTGAAGCTACTATCTGATATAGTCCAGGATCACTCATTAATATACCGGAAAGTTCTAGTATTTTTAAAACTAAAGTAGTTTCTTCTGAAGGATGCAATGGAAAATCAACAGAGGCGGTAGCATCATATAAAGCTTCTCCAAACACCATTTGATAAGCCCAAGAAACAGTAGCTGGTTTGCTTATGTAATTGCAACTTACATTTGTAATAATTTCGGTATCACCAAAAACTTGCACTTCGTTTCCTCTATATGTGTATATAGGTCTTGTGTTTGTTGGTTTTGTTAATGGAGACAAATTAATATATAAGAATTCTTTTTTATTAATTAGTTCCGCTTCAATAAGCGCGGTAGATTGCACGCCAAAAGCATCAGTTGTAATGTTTGAATATATAACAGAACCTAGCCTGTACATACCTGATGGTAATGTAAAGCTACTAGTGCCGTAAACTAAGGGGTCTGTTTGTTCAAATATTTGTATTTTTTCTTCAAGTATATTTAGCATGTCGGAGTACTCCGTGTCGTTTCCGTGGAGTCTTCCAAATTGATTTATATCATAAAAGTACTGCTCAAAAATACTTAATTGTGCTTGATTTGCAAACAAGTTAAATTCCTGAGGAGTAACATATCCTCTTTGTTCTTTATTGAGTATACCTAATACTCTTTGATAAACAGTGTCTACACTTACAGCCATATTTTTTTATTTATTTATAGTAATTAGGCCACCCTTAAAGCGGCCTAGCTACTATAATAGGTGACTAATTTAGTCTTTTAATTATGTTTTTGTAAACTTCCATTCCTTCATCAGTCTTAAAGTAAGCAGCTAAAGCTGAATACGGGTGCTCATCAAACGGAACAGTCATTAGTTTTCTATCAGTATCGCCAAATGTAAATGTTCTTTGATCCGGTGATAGTTTAATTATTCTAGCTTCAGTAGCTTTAACTCCAATGTTTCTTAATTGTACATTTTCGTCATTTGCTAGTTCTAAGAACAATACAGGGTTACGCTTAGCGTATATAAGTAAATCTCTTTTTAGTTCACTAGACGTTAGTGTGTTGACTTTTGAGCCAAACTCTACTCTTAGTACAGCTTCAGCATCTTCAATTTCCATTACTTTAGCAGTATTTAAAGCTTCCAGCTCTAATTCAATCCAATCAATTTCGTCGCTAGCAACTTCTTCTGGCTTGTATTCTGAATAAAATTCATTTAAGTAAGGGTGATATAAAGATAGTAGTTTTTGCAGATTTTGTTTTTCTTTTTCTACAAGCAAAGATCCCTCTCTGAAAACAACTCTACCTAATGTAGCACTTCCTTTTTGTTCATCAACAAACGGCGAATTTTGATTAGTAGCGTATCTAAGTTCTCTTTGTATTCCGGTTTTTTCATCAAACCATAATAAAGATCTTTTTGCACTATGTCTAGTTGGAACAGAAAATATTAAAGGTCTTTTTTGTCCTTTTAATACGTATAACCTGTCCTTAATTTCCCACGTTGGTTTTGTGGTTTGTACTTTAGTAGCAACTCTTGTTTCTACATATTCCTGAGGAGCAACCTCAACTTGCTTTGCTTTAGCTTGTTTAGCCATGATATAATATAATTAAATAATTGATAAAAAGTAATAGTTACCCCCGTCAATACAACGAGGGTAAAAATTACAGTAATTTACTATGCTTGCGTTGATTTCAACATTACAAAGTTGTTAGCAGCTTGAACACATAAACATCTTTCAGATAAGAAATGTACATTCATTTCATCAACATCAGATGTAAAGTTTCCACCAACAGAACCAGTAACCCAAGATTTCATACGTCTGTCATCAGCTTCTGAAGCTCGGTAACGGATATGTAAGAAAGGTCTTGAGATGTTAGAACCTAATTGCTGATCGTAAACAGTAGATACTCCAGCTGGAACAATAATACCATCTACATCTTGTGTAAGTCCACGAGTAGTAGAATCGTTTAAGTATTTCCAGTCAGTCTTATAGAAATCGTAAGATCCACGACGGAATCCAGAGAATCCTAAGTTCAGCGCCATATCTTCAGAGTTTTCGAATACACCGTAAGATGTTCCACCTGCTCCATAAGAATTTTGCTGTGCGATCATATTGTCAATTGATAAAGCAGTTGAACGATTTAAGAAAAGCATGTTCTCTTCAATAGCTCCTTGCTTATCAAGCTCACTTAAGATAGCGTCAAATTCAGCAATACCTTCTCCAGCAAGTGTACCGTCAAAGTTTGCGTCGTTATAAACTAAACCTCTAGTTTCTACAGCAGCAAATAAACCTTCAGATCCAGCGTTAGCTCCAAGAGGAGTTCCAGCTACTGGAGTGATAGCGGCAGATCCAGCTGCAGCTTTTTCAGCTTCAATCATAGACATTTCTAATTGATCTTCAAAACGTAGTCTAGCTTCGTGCTCAGACTTTAGGTACCATAAGTATCCTCCAGTTCCAGCTTCAGTAGTTACTTCAACCCATCCAATTTGAGCAACGTCAGAACCATTTACGGTATAACGATCTCTTAAAATGATTGGCTTGTTTGAAAACGGTGTAAATGATGCATCTACAGAATTACCTGCTTGTGCAGCTCCAGCTCCGCCAGAACCTTTAGCATACTCAGATCCGTAAATAAATACTTTTACATTATCAATTTGAACGCCAGTAGTACCTAGTTCAGTTAAATCTGCGCCTGAATAAGGAGCAACACTTACAATTTGGTTTCCACCAGAAGCGGCGCCAACAGATACGATATAAGCTTTTACTGTTTTATATCCAGTAGAAAGCGCTATAGTTTGTCCTCCTAAAGCTCTAAGCAATCCAGCTTCAGCTTCAGGTAAAGTTAATTCATTAACACTTGGGTTAACAATAACACCGTCGTCAAATGCAATGTGTAATCTTCCTTGCTCTGACCAAGTTACTGTATCAGAAGCCATAGGCATCTCAGCTCCTACCATACGTAAAAATCCAGAGATCGTACGGTTTCCGTAACGCTCTACTTCTTTTTCGTACACTTCCGGTAAGAATTGTTTTGTAAAGTTAAAGTCATTTCCTGCAATAGACAGGTAATTGTCACCAAACAATCCTTTTACAGGACGTGGAGTTAAGTGACTTAAGTTTGCCAATGTACTTGGCGATGTTGCAAAACTCATAATTTTTAAATTTTAAATTTGTTATTTTCTAATTTTTACTTTAAATTGAGAAACATCTTCACCGTTAACTGCTTTTACTGACCATCCGTTAGAAGCGGTAACTTTTTCATGAACCCCTCTCGGCTTCATATCAACGTTCTTAGTTCTAGCCATACTTTCTTTCATTGCATCGGCTTTGCCTTGCTCATAAAAGTGTTGTGCTACAGTGTCTGGATTCATAGCTGTAAATAACGATTTGTGATAACCTTTTGCGTCTCCAATTTCATTTTTGTCGTTAAGAAACTTCTTAACAAAGTTGTTGATGTCGCTTTGATTACTTTTAACCTGGTCAGCATTCTTTACATTAAAACGATACTTTTTATCTCCTACGTTGTATTCAAAACCTTTGAATTCTTCAGAAAATACAGCATCAGTCTTTTTAATAAATGATGATTTTTGTTTTTCAGCTAATTTAGTTGTTTGCTCTTGCTCTTTATTATATCGGTCAAAGAACGCAACCGCTTTTTGTTGTTCTGGATTTAATTTTGATCCAGCTTTAATTTCTTCGTAATATGTAGACTTTAGTCCATCTAAATGACTTTTAGCCTTAGCTAACTCTTCTTTGTGAGCTATCTTTTTCTTTCTTACATCTCTTTCATCGTCTAATTCTTCGTCATATGAAAAATTATCTTCCATTAAGAAATCAATTTCTTCGCTGTCTAAATGAGGCCTGCTTGATTCATAATATTCTTTAAGTAATTGAGTTTCATTTAAAGAAGAGTAATCTGTATTAAGTTTTACGTAATCTTCCAAGCTTCCGCCTGTATCATTTATAAATTCAACTACCTTCTGAATGTTTTCCGGTAATTCAATACCAGATTCTTTTTGCTCTTCAATAGCTTCTTGAATACCTTCTTGTAGGTCTTCTACTATTTCCGAAACTTCTTCATCAGTTATTTCTTCTAAAGCTTGAAATTCTTCAGGCGCTGCAACTTCTGCCACAGGCTCAATTACTTCTGCAACCTCAGGTTCAACTAATTCTGCGGGTTTTTCGCTAGTACCAGTTAGGTCTAGTTTAAATGTACCGTCTTCATCTTTTGTGGCCACTGGTCCGGTTTCCTCCGGAGCGGCCTCTGCTTGTACTTCAACTTCCGGTGCTGGTTGCACTTCCGCTAAAGGTAATCCTTCTTCTTGTTCTGTCATGATAAGATATTATATAATTGTTATTACTATTATTACCTAGGCTCAAAGGAACCTAAGTCAAATCCTCCTCCTAATATGTCATTGCCTGATGACTCAAAATTTTTAGGCGGAGTGTTATTACTTCTTTGCTCAATTAATTCACTCTGCTGCGTTCCTTGCATTTGGATTCTTTGGTCCTTTCTGTCTTCTTTTTCTATCTCATTTTTTCTTGCTGCTTCGGCGTCTATCCCGCGGAGTTGCATGTTATATTGAAATTCCACCTGCATTAATTGGATCTTAGCCTGTATCTCTTGTTGCATTTTTTGAGAATCAATCTGAGCCTCCATCTGCAATAGTTGTGCTTTTTGCTGTGTAATAACTTGATTTTTTTGTATCTCAGCTTGGGCAGCTACTTGTTGAGCTTGAGCGTTTGCTTGAGCTTGAGCCTGTATATTTTGTTGTGTTCTAATTTGATCTTTGTCAGCTTTTTGCTTTCTTCTTAGCTTTAGCAGTTGGTTAGCTAGCTTTAAATTTTTAATTTCCCTAATGTCAATAGCGTCTTCTAAATCAATCAACCCTGCAGACAAAGCTGTTTGTATGTTGTTTTCTAACATTTGCTTTTCTTCATCATCCGGAGTAAGCTCTATAAATATACCAAAGTCATATAAATGCAATTCACCCATTTCCTCCAAGGTTGCTACATTGTGGCCTCCTATTTTTTGAATGAATGCTTCTCTCGTTGGAGAATACTCTAATATATCAGAAATCCTTAATGATAAGCATTCCGCTGTTTCAGCTGTTAAAAATAAACCTCCTTGCAATATATGTCTTGTAGCAGTGTTAGAATTAGCTGCAGCAATTTTCTGTATGCCAACCAATGCCTTCGCGTCAGGAGTTGATCCGTCTCTAGCTTCATTTAATCCAGTCGTATCTCTTATCATCTGTAAATAATAATTATACGTTTGTATTAAAGCCCCCATCTTATTTCCTCCAGAGCCACTTGTAATTTCTTGAATCGGAACTTTACCAGGATTCATATTGCCCTCTTGAGTAAATGATCTTCCTATAACCGAACCTGTTTGAAAAAACATATTCAAGGCTTCTTGTGGATTATAATTTGTACCGTTACCTAAATCAATTTCTGCTAGACCATCTGCATCAAGATAAACTCCATCTGGAACCATTCTCGATAAAACTTGCTGAAGCTTTAAGTGTGTTAGTTGAATCATATCTGCAAAACCAGTTATACGGCTTACTAAAGATTCGATTCTGCCTTTATACATTCTAGGAGCTACAATACTGTAATTCATTTTAACCTTAGTATAATCACTCTTAGGGCGCATCATATTCTTTGCCATTTCCCATTTTAGCAACATATCCGTTCCTAAAACTAAAACCCCCTCGTATAACACTTCAAGGGATCTTGACATTTTTCCAAATTGCTCCTCCAACATTTCAACTGGTGGATCAAACTGATCGTCTCTTAATAAAATTTTACTAGCTCCTGTTCCTGTTTCTTTAACCTTATATACTTCATTCATATAAGTTTTAAAGTTAAAATACAGAATCTGAACTGTATTAGCATCGGTTTCATCGTAATTTGTTAATGATCGATCGTAGAATCCGTTATTTTGATATGCTGTTTTTGATATTCTATTCAGCTGATCCTCCGTTAAATTTGGAAATTGTTTTTTAAGTTCATTAATAGTAACGTTTTTTACTTCGCCTACATAGTATATGTCATCAAAATAAGGCGAATCTGAATAAGAGTAAACCAAATTAGCTGGATCAACATACTCAACTTTAACACCCTCTGACTTTGTAAAAGTATTTTTTACAGCTCCAATACCAATAGTAGTTAAATCATAATTTACTCTCTTTTTAGTAAGATCGTATCTATTACCGTCAAGCAAAGTTTGAATTGCTTGCTCTTCCGCTATCTCAACCGCTTGTTTATAACTTAGTTGCATATGCAGCTCTAGCTCCTCTTTTGAATCAGGTAGCGTTTCAGGGCTGTTTTCAAATAAATTAAGGCCAAAATTGTCTTTAGCAAATTCGTTAAGCTCTTTAGTTTGCATGTCCCTAATAATAGACTCCATGTAATCTGTTCGCTTACTAACCCCATAAGGGTCTTGAGAATAGGCTTTTATATCAAACGTTCTTTCTGACATTCCGTTAACAACTATATCTACAAACTTAGGTATAATTGGCACGGGCTTCCAATCTAGATTTAAGTAAGATAAATCACCGTTTATAGATAATTCGTCTTTATATTTTTGTATGGATTGTTCTCCTCTAGAGTATAGTCTTAGCCTATGAAATGTATTTTGATTACTTTCATATCTTGAATTACCTCTATCCGTTTTAAACCATTCGTCTTGAATAGCTCTACCAACTTTCAACCCATACTCTGTTGAAATTTTTTCAGCATCACTAGCAACTTGACTAGGAAAAAAACCTTTTACAACTGAATCAGCCATACTTATTTTATTATTTTCGATGTTGAACCGTCTTGTTTATACTTAACGATTTTTAAATTTAACTTTTGTTTATTAACTTCTCCTACTGGCCTATACAAGTTTTTGTTGCAAGCCATTGCTGCTAGTCCTGAACTAATAGCTGCATCAAACTTTGTTCTATTATTTATATCAAAACCAGCCCAATCATTTAAGGTGTCAGTAAAGTACATATCACCATAATTTCCATCTTCTTTTAATCCGATGTATCTATCTATATAAGATTCTATTGCCGCGGCGTGAGCCTGTTTAATGTCCTCGCTTGAATTAGGTATTCCGCCAATTTCTTTTTCTGTTACTGATAATTTGTTCCAAAGCTTATCAGGTCTGTTCATTGAGTATCCCCTATATCCTCTTCTTTTAAAATAATATAAAAGCCTAGGTTTATTGTTTTCACACAATAAAGGCATTCCATAAAACACGCAGGCCATTAATACATCTTCAAAAAACATTTCAGCGGTTTGCGGTCTAGCTATGTATTCTAAAAAGAAAGAGTTTGGAGGTGCGTCTTCCATACTAAACTTAGTTAATCCATGCAAAGCACCTTTAGATCCACTGCCGCCAACTGTGCCTGATATATCATAGCTGTCACATCCGAAAGCGCCCATGTGGTCATTTCCTGGATATTTGTATCCATTTTTAATAACTTGTCTGTTCTGCAAAATAGCATTAGGAACCCAGCTAATTTTAAATCGACCTTGCGGGTTTGGTGTAAATAAAACTTTTGAATCTTTTACACCGTTTTGCCAACTAAAACTACCAGTTGTTACAACAGCAGTATTTCGCAAATCTTCATTATAATCTATTTGTTCGTATATTTTTGCTAAATTAAATATACTGTTTTTTGTTTCATCTCTAAAAGCGTGTTCCTCTGTACGTGGAAACTGTCTATAGAATTCGTTTAAAGCATCCTGGTCTCCTTTTAATCCATCTGCTTCATTATCCCAGTGCTCTATTATTCCAATGTCTATAATGTCGCCGTGTGGCCCCACTGTTTTTTCTATAGGTTCATCAAATACAGGAGCCCCGTATTCGTCAATGAATCCTTCATAATTCCATTCCATTGGAATAAACAAAGAGTACAAGCCAGAAGCCGTTTGACCGTTTCTGTTTCTTTTTGTTACTTTAGAATTGCCGTAAAGCTTTTTAAAGTTTGAACCTCCTTTATCTAAAGCGTTTGACGTTGATCCCATCATACACTTACCAATAATTCTAGATCCTAATCTAAGAGTTGTTTTAGTTACCCTCCAGTTGTTCAATATATTATCTGGTCTTTCCCATTTTCCGCTTTCGTCGTGTACTAATAGTCTTAACTTTTCTCCATCATAGGAGTTGTCACCAGTATTTTTCCAGTCAATTGTTGTATCTAATCCCTCAAGAGTTTCTGTGCTTTTTCTGGCTTGAATAGATTTCCTGGTAAGCCTTGAGGCTGGGATTCTATAGGCAAGTTCGGTTTTTGGCCTGTCCATACCGTCTTGTATTGGCTTGAAGAAGAACGGGTAGTTGACGGAGATCGGTACAACCTTATCTGTGAACATTTTTTTAGCGTCAGAGCCAGACTTTGACAATATGCCAAACCGTGAATCCGAGGAAATTGTCGCGAGGTTAACAGTTTCAGCTGAGGACATGAACGAAAATCCACTCCTACGGTTTTTAAGGTAGCACATTCCGTAGCATCGTGAGTCTGCTTTGCAAGCTTCCCAGAATATAAAGAATAATCTGTTTGCCTCCCGGAAGTCTGGCTGCCCGACGTCAATTTTACTCCACTGCAAGTACATAAAGTGAGTACCAGTAATGTAAGTACCCACATTCTTATTATTGAACCAATGACCTTCGTCTCTTCTTTTAAATTGTTCATCTATATAGGGTTCCCATTTAGTCTGAAAGCTCTCCGGATATTCCCTCCAGTCAAATATACTGTTAATTGACTTAAGCTCCTTAGGGTACTCCTCTGGCTTCCACTTGTTATTAATTTTACTTAATTTAGCTGGAGCTTTAGGCAATGCTATCTTAAGTCCTTGTATATCGTATATTTCGCCTATTTGGCCTGTCTTGCTTATTACAACAATGTCATTTTCTTTATTGTACCCATATTCCCATTTCTTAGCTTTATTAAGCCTAGAGATGGTTGTAAGTTTTACAGGCTCTACTATTTTATATAAAGTTTGCTCGTACATTATTTAGATCTTTTTTCTGCAAATCCACTAAATGATTTCTGAATCATTTCATCTTTAGGCTTATCGTCAAGCATGTCTTGCTCGTCTTTTATTCTATTAAGAATTTCAAAAGCATCAAATATAGCTAACTTTTTAGTAGCTGCGGCGTTTTTAAGCCTATCAGCTGATATGTCGTCTCCTGAATCTACAATCTTTTCTCCTGCAACTTTTATTAACTCCTCAACTGCTTTGTGACCAGCTTGGATTATATTCAACTTCGTCTCCTTGATGTTCATATTTAATTGTAATTTGATTGGATGGCACTCTATATAATCTTTCGCCTTCAATAAAGAATTCATATTCCATACCTACTTTAAAAGAAACCAATGTGTCTTTTTCCACGCTGCCATCAGTATATTTGATTATGCCTTTACCAGGCTTTTCAAAATCTATAGAAAACATTTTGTCTTCCTTTATTGGTTTTATAAAACAAAAACCTTTTTCAGCTTTCCAAATGCCTTTGCTTTTATAGGCATATATTTGATCTGGTTGAGCGAAATACTTATCTTCTGCGTAGTAGCTTTTGCTGTTTTTTTCTTTACCTCTAATGTCATAAAATCTTCTAAAAACATTATGGTGTAAAATAACTTCGTCTCCTTCTTTTATACTTGTTTCAACGGCTAGCGGCTTTGATAGTACAACACCTTGTCTACTTACGTAATTATGATTTTGAAGCTCTGTGTTTAAAAGCAACTCGCTTCCGTTTATATTTTTAGCTGAAGTTGATCTTCCAGATTTAGGCTTAACTATAAAATTAAAAATTGATTTCATTAATATTGTAAGTCATATTCAATTGCGATTGCCATGTTCTTATTAAAATCTTTCCAAGGCAATAACTCGTTTCCTTTTTGTATATATATAGAGTACTGATTATCTTCTTCTATTATATTAGCTATAGTATGACCACCATACACTTCCTGTCCAACAGAATAGTGCATGGCGTCATTTTTATAGTCTCTTCCAATACTAATCTTCCGTATTAGGCTCATCTTCAACTTCTTTGATATCACCAGAGTTAATGTCTATGGTAACATTGCCGTATTCTTCTTTTAATTCTTTTTGAAATACTTCAAGACCGTTTTGAGCTTCAGCAAAACCGTGTAATAATTGGTGCTTTTGCACTTCAACATCGCCGATTTTTAATTGATACTGTTGCAAGTTTTTAACTAATTCTTGCAATTTAATAAGCTGCTCTTCAGATACGGCTTTAGATACTACAGGTACATCTTTTACTTTTTTCATTTTAATTATATTTAATTGTTATACTTAAGTGTATTATTACGTGTAAATACACTAATTTAGTTTGGGATTATTAATGTTACAGACGTGGGGTTTATTAAAGCTTTTATTTGGCTAGCTATACCAGCTTCTATAGATGCTACTTGCTCTTCTCCCATCGCTTCTTTTGTCCACTCAACGACTACATCGTTAGTTAGATCTTCAAATGGTATGAATGTACCATCTTCGCTTAAAGGTACTGTTTGCGTACCTATAGCTTTAGATGAATAATCTCCATCAACACCTGTCACTATCCAGTGCACGTTATACACTATATTTGTTTCACCTTCTTCTTGAGGGTGTACATCTACTGTTTTACAATTCCAATTGTATGTTATCATTTTTATTTATTTATCTGGGTTAAATTTATATATTGATCGACCTATAACTATTTCTAATTGGCCTGATTTTTCGTTAATGCCTATACTTGTTATGTTACTTAAATGACTATTTCCATCACTACCATTTTTTCCATCACTTCCAGCCGAGCCTGTTGCTCCAGTAGCGCCCTGAGGCCCCTGTAGTCCAGTCGCACCTATACTTCCATCTTTACCATTAGACCCAGCAGGTCCTTGCGCTCCTTGCGCTCCTTGAGGTCCTTGCGCTCCTGGCGTCAACGATATATCTTCAAGCTCTTTTTCTAGTTCAGCTACGCGTTTAACTAGTAAGTCAATATAGTTAATACCTTTTACTCCATCAGCTCCTACGTGCACTAGCTCAGGGTAATCATTTTCTAAATCCTCTACTAATACACCATATCTTTTTCTATCACCATCTCCTTCTTTATATTTATATTCTTTAAACTGGATTGTTTTAGCTTTGCTTTTATCAATGTTAGATATGTCTTTCTTTTTATCTGTCTGCGATGTCTGCACAAGGTTAACACACGTTACAGTGCCTTGGACTTGTAAATTTTGAGTAAAACTTGCTGGAGCTCCATAAAATATAGTATTACCACTAGTTGTGCCATTTATAAATATATCACCAAAAGCAGTCAACATCTTAAGATTACCCATTTCAAAACTAGTACACCCTAAGCTTCCATTAACATCAAGTTTCTTGCTAGGATTTATAAAACCAACACCTACGTTTCCGCCAAGTGGATTTAATGACATTTCATAAGCTATTGCAGAGGTGTTGCTTTGTGCTTGCAACCAAGAAGCTCCAACATTATTTACACCAATATTCAAGCCATAGCTAGTAGCTGTATTACTTACAAAAAACGGAGCAGTTGAAGAGCCTAAAGCTGGGTCATCATCACCTGTTAAACCTGACACGTGTAGTTTAGTTCTAGGGTTAGTTGTTCCAATACCTACGTTACCTGAGCTATTAACACGTACTCTTTCAACGTTGCTTGTTTTAAGTGTTATACTTCCTGCTTGAGTAACGTTTAAATTTAAAGCACCTGTTCCTCTGTGTATAATCTCAGAGTTTGTATTAGCTCCGCCATTATTTCTAACCAATCTAAGACCGTAGTCTGAATAAGTTGTATCACCTACTAAGTCTATAAAAGCAAATCCATTTGTAGTTCTACCATTACCTATTTGAACAAAGTTATTAGAGTTGTTTCCGTAACCAACATCTAACCCTGCACCCGTTACTCTAACACTGCCATTTACTTCTAATTTTTCATTTGGATTAGTTGTCCCAATTCCAACGTTGCCAGAGCCATTGATTACCATTTTAGTTGAAAAGTTTGTGTTAAAACTAAAAGTATCTACAATGTCGCTATATATTATTTTACCAGCAGTGTTTGTTGGTGAGAATTGCGTACTTCCCATTCCTATAGTGGAAGTTCCTGACGCACCTGTAGCTAAATATAAATTAGAGTTACCGCCTGTTGTAGCTGTATTGCTTAAAACAAGTATTTGATTAGTAGAGGGTGAAGCTGCTGCTCCATCTCCAATTTGAATAGCACCTAATGGAGAGGTGGTTCCAATACCTACTCTACCGTTTGGCTCATCTACATAAATAGTGTCTGAAACTATTGTGTTTCCATCACCGATCCATATTCTACCTTCTGGTAAGTTAGGTACATCGTTTGCTCTCATTATGGAAGCCACAGTAATAGATCCAGAGTTTCCACCAGATACTTTACCTATAAGCCCCATATTCTGTATTGCGTTACCAGCTCCGGTTGGCTTTATACAAGTTAAACCGCCACCAACAGCTAAGTAAACTGTGTCGCCAGTAAAAGGATCACCTCCTGGTCTGTCTGTGGGTATATCCGATGTACTGTAATTTAAAAATTCCCCTGTTATTACTACATTCCCAAAACCGTTGTTATTAAGTGTAGTCTGTAGTATTCCAATTGCTGGAAGATACCCAGTCGAAATTGTTGCGTCTGCTGGTTCTACTTCTATAACATCAGTAGCTCCAACAGTTCCTGATTGATAAACAGGGGTTCCTTTAAGTATTTGGGCACCACTAACATTCTTACATGATATTACAACTAGCTTAGAAGCTGCTGCTTCCAAAGTGTCTGGATCAATCCATGAAGTACCAGTTACTGTAGAAGACAATACTTGCCCAGCCGTACCAGGCGAAGTACTCGTGTCCTTTATACCGGACTCGGTTTCAATATAATTTTTAAACTTCATGTATTAAATTTTATTATTAACCTATTTTTTGCACTAATACTCTAACGTCGTTAGTTGGAGTTGCAGAAAATGTAATTGTTGCTTGAGTTGTTGATATACGATCTACGTCAGCATAAACAGTTTCATTAGTTACAGTGTCAACAAGCTGTATGATGGTATCATTTTGCGTAGCTGCAGTTAAAGTAAAAGGATATGTAATTGTAGCGGTATCAGATATGGTATAAGCTTTTGATATTTGACTGTTTGCCACTGATAGTATTGTAGCTATTGATGTTTTTTCGTTTGCATCTGAGGTGTCACCGTTGTATAATGGTATTTCTATAGCTGCTAAATCAGCAGCTGTTATAGCTACAGAAAGATTTGGTAAACTCTCAATATCCAAACCTACAGTAGCGGTACCCGAAGCGTATGCTAATGACAAACCATCTTTATTACCTGCGCCATCGATATTTACATTACCAATACCAACTTGTGTTAAGCTAGCTAGATCAATGTTATTTTGAACAGTCGTCCAATCAGTTAAAGCACTTGGATCATTTACTTCTGCAA
>Ga0209199_1001207_pt1 | contig 32073 bp, 28 predicted proteins | sample COGITO_mtgs_1105_7_FD_184805 | JGI IMG/M metagenome (GOLD analysis project Ga0209199, IMG submission 184805) | Pelagic marine microbial communities from North Sea - COGITO_mtgs_110523 (SPAdes) (version 2) | ecosystem: Environmental > Aquatic > Marine > Epipelagic ...
CAGCGCATTGAAAAAGTTCTCAGCGATCCCCTCGCCCTCTCGGCTACCAGCCAGTTTCGCCGCGGCGAAAAAGTTCTTGAGGATGCCAGAGGTATCGCCCGTCCAGGGCCAAAATTAAAAGCACAGATAGCAGAGATGCAGCGAGTGCTTAAAGCCTCACAGACCCCGGTGCAAGTTGTGCTGACCTCAGACAGCAATACTTACGTCACCTTATTTAAGGTGGCCAAGCTTGGGGTCTTCGAGAAAACCGCTGTGTCCCTAAAACCCGGCCGCTATATAGTCGCTGGCAGCCGAATGGGATTTCGCGATGTGAGAATAGAGTTCACGGTTACCGGTCAGGGGTTTGACCAGCCGATTGCTATTAGCTGTAACGAATCTATTTAGTACGCGGCCGTTTACTACAAGCTTTGCTGCTACGAGTATTGTTACTACAGGCTTAGTTACTACAGGCTTAGTTACTACAGGCTTAGTTACTACAAGCTTAGTTACTAAAAGCTTAGTTACTACAAGCTTAGTTACTAAAAGCTTAGTTACTAAAAGCTTAGTTACTAAAAGCTTTGTTACTACAACCTGGCTTAAAACCGTCTAAACTAATACAGACATGAATAGCAGCAAGTGGAACTATATCTCCAATAGAGCAAAGATTTGCCCCAGCCTGTAACCATTTTCGCTAATGGCAGTCAAAAACAGCATCCCTATCTGTTTATCCGGGAATCGGGCACCATGGAGTCAATAGGATTGGGTAGAGTGAAATAGCGCGAAGGACAACAGCTTGGATATACACCCTTTTAAAAAGAGTCGCAGCCGCAAACAGAATTAAAATAATTATGGTCAAGACGAAAGACACTACAGCACTCTCCGCCACGGACTTTACGCCACTGGACAAAAAACCGGTTATCGGTCGCCGTGGCCCCTCGCCCGCCATGTTATTCACCACCCTGTTCACCGTTGTCGCAATTGCCATACTGATATTTTTATTTGCCGCTCGGGCAATTATTTTGCGCCTAGATCCAGCCGACGCCGAAGTCGATCTCGGCGGTCTCGCCTTTCATATTGGCGACAACTATCTGCTACTTAAAGGCCAACACCAACTAACCGCCGAAGCACCGGGCTATTACCCCCTGCGCAAAACCATCGTCGTCAGCGGTGAAGCCACCCAAGAAATTGATGTGGCGCTACAGCCCCTGCCGGGCAACCTGCTGGTGCGCTCGAGCCTCGACGACATTCAGCTCTCAATTGACGACCAAGATGTTGGCACGGTGCCAGGCACTATCAGCGAAATTAGCCGCGGCGCCCACAAACTCGAGTTTGCCAAATACCGCTATTTCACCCTTCAGCAAGAAGTGGATATCGAAGGGCTGGGCAAGACCCAAGCCATCGATATTTCCCTACAACCAGCCTGGGGGCAGGTTGAGTTCAGTACGCTCCCCGAAGGGGCAGAGTTATTGATCGATGATCGCCTAATTGGCCAGACACCCTTGAGTGTCGAAGTGCTGGAAACCGGCAGCCAGCTCACCCTCAAAGCCCCCGGTTATAAAACCCAGAGTAAACAGGTGACAGTAAAAGCGGGCAGCAAAGCCGAGCACCCCTTGATTGAAATGATCGTCGCCGACGGCACAGTGACCATTAACAGCTCACCCCAGGGGGCCAGCATCACCATCGACAAAGAGTTTAAAGGCACCACACCACTGGATGTGGCCATAGCCCCCTTTGCCAAACACCGGATTGAATTATTTCTCGAGGGCTATCTGAAAGCCAAACAGTCGGTGAGCGTTAAACCCGAGCAGCAGACTCAGGTGAGCGTTAATCTAACCCCCAATATCGGCACAGTGCGCCTCAATATCACCCCCTCTGACGCAGCGATTTTAGTCAATGGCAAACGTCGCGGCAGTGGCAGTCAAACCCTCTCTTTAAACGCCAAACCCCACAGTATTAGCGTCGAAAAGAGCGGCTACGAAACCAAGTCGATGACCGTCACCCCAAGACCCGGCCATCAGCAGGCTCTCACCATCAGCCTACTGACGCTTCAGCAAGCCTATTGGGCCTCGCGACCTGCGGTGATCAAGACATCAGTGGGTGGCAAGTTAAAGCTCTTCCAACCCAATGAACAATTTATGCTTGGCGCACCGCGGCGTCAGCCCGGCAGGCGCGCCAATGAAGCAGAGCGTTCAGTGCGCCTCGAGCGACCTTTTTATCTGGCCACCCAGGAAACCACCAACGGCCAGTTTAAACGCTGGAAAGATCAGCACAGCTCCAGTGCAGTCAAGGGCCAAACCCTGGATATGACAGATCAGCCGGTGGCCAAAGTGAGCTGGGAAGATGCCGCGCTGTTCTGCAACTGGTTGAGCCGCAAAGAGGGGCTGCCAGCATTTTATATTGTCGAGGGTGCTCGTATTACTGGCGCTAACTGGGACGCTCATGGCTATCGCCTGCCCACCGAAGCAGAGTGGGCCTGGGCCGCAAGGATAGATCGGCAATCTGTCAGCCATATCTTCCCCTGGTCCAATGATCTCTATCCGCCAATCCAGCTCAGTGGCAACTATGCCGACCAAAGTGCCAGAGGCTTTCTCAGTTTCACTCTGCCGAACTACAATGATCAGTATCCGGTGTCTGCGGTGGTCGGCAGCTTCGCGGCTAACAGCAAGAGTCTTTACGATATGAGTGGCAATGTCGCGGAGTGGGTGAATGATTACTTTGATATCCGCCCCAACCGCAGCGAGCCTACAGTGGATCCCCGAGGTCCAGAACAGGGCAGCAAACATGTGATTCGCGGTGCCAGCTGGGCACTGGCCTCACGCACCGAACTGCGCCTTAGCTACCGAGATTCTGGCACTGATGGGCGGATTGATTTGGGCTTTAGAATAGCGCGCTATGTGGATAAACCGGGCGGTGCGCTTTAGGATGTTTTAGTGCGCTTTAGGAAGTCGTCTGTCGAGTGACGGCGACCCCTCAGGTAGAAATATCACCGAGTGGGCAAAAACCATGATAGATCAAACAAGAGCAACTCTATGACTAAAATTGTCAGTTTTTTATGCGCTGCCGGACTACTAGCAACTATGCTGGGCTCTTCTGCGCTGTGGTCACAGGATAATGCTGCGCAATTGGAATCTAAGGCTCAAGAGGCCTCTGGGTTAGAAGCCCCTAAGTCAAAAGATAGCCAAGACCAATCAACCAAGAATAAACAATCGGCAACGGTAAAAGAAAAGCCCGCCGGAGATTTTAAACCCAGCGAAGAGATCTCTGAAGATTTCCCAGTACCACTGCCATCTGATATTTAGACTCAACTTAACATTCAGCAGCCCTTAGAAGGCTGCAATGACAGGAGCCTTTAATGAAAAGCCATACCAATGAAATGTTTTTTCAACTAGTTGCCCTGCTGCTGGCAATCATTGTCGTGCACGCGATTTTTGTCACCGTGGTGCGGCCCAATGCCGAGAGCACTATTCGCCAGCATGCCGAGATGGCGGCGGCGGGGGAAGATTATGAAGTGCCGCGATCATTTTTTATTGTTATCAAAGATCTTGAGCAGGAGTCCTGTTTTATTCTAATGATCTGGGCGCTGGCAATTATGGGCTACAAAACCCGCAATGCCATGCGTGAGCAGAGAATGTTCTCAAGCGCACTGATTAGTATCGGCGAAGGCTCCAGAGTGCTGCCGGAGGATGCCAGTCAGCTGGCCCGGCCCTTGCAATCACTGGACGCAAGCCAACGCTCCCTATTACTACCCCGAGCCCTGCAAACCGCCCTGACACGCTTTCAGGTGACCGACAGCGTGCAGTCGGCCACCGACGCGGTAAATGTCGTCTGCAACAATGAAAACGATCGTCTGGATTCCGAACTCTCCATGGTGCGCTATATCACCTGGGCGATTCCATCGATTGGCTTTATCGGCACGGTGCGCGGTATTGGCGCCGCACTGGGACAGGCCCACGAAGCCATGCAGGGCAATATTGCCGGTGTCACCAGCAGCCTTGGCGTGGCCTTTAACTCAACCTTTATCGCCCTGCTGATCAGCATGGTGGTGATGTTCTTTATGCATCAGTTACAGCTTATTCAAGAGCGGCTGGTGCTCGACTCTCACGCTTACTGTGAAAACAATTTACTGCGTTTTCTTAAGGCAAAATAAACTATGACTCTCGCTGTTCTCGAACTAAATGACCAAGCTCTGCTGATTAAAAATCAAGCTGGAGACGTATTTTCCGAGCCCGGCTTTGCCCTGCACACTGGCGACGGCATTATCACCGGCATAGAGGCCCGCAGGCAGGCCTGGCTACAGCCGCAAAATGTCTACCGCCAGTACTGGCGCAATCTCAACCAAACCGAATTATCCGGCGACTTGCCCTGGGCCCGTCACCATGCCGACATTGCCTTTGCCCAGCTTAAAACCCTACTCAGCAGCGCCGGTTCCCCAGAGCAGCTGGTTATCAGTGTTGCCGCCTGTTTTGACGACGAACAGCTGTCCTTACTGTTGGGATTACTCAGCGCCATTCCGGTGAAAGTGATCGGGGTGGTGGATAGCAGTCTGGCTGACTGCATGTATATCGCCGGTCAGGTCCATGGCCCAAGAGAAGAAGAAAAGACCAGCTTGCATATAGACCTGCACCTTTTTCAGTCGGTGGTCAGTCAAATCACCTACCGCGAAGACAGTGTGCAGATTACCGCTCAGCGCGTGCTGCCTGAACTGGGCGCCATGGACATCTACTCCCTACTGGCCAACCATATTCGCAACAAGTTGGTGAAGAATTTTCGCTTTGACCCTATGGACGCATGCCAGGGGGAACAGGCAATCTATGACCTGCTGCCCGACTGGGTCATCCGCTTTGCCTCACAGCCAGAATACGGCATGGTGATACCCTCGCCCCGGGGCGACCTGCCAGTCATGCTGTATAAATCAGAAGTGCTGGAACTGCTCTCCAGTCGGCTGAATAAAATCTCATCCATGTTACGGCAGCATTCCGGCAACGATGTGAGCTTCTCGAAAAATGCCCAGATGATCTCGATACTCACCGACGAGTTTCACACCACCCGACAATTTAAGGCCAACCAGGGGGTCGACAGCTGCTTTAGATTTGCCGATGGCTTGCTGGCGGAAAGCGACAACCTGCACCGCATTACCTCAATTGAAATGCTGCCAGCCAAGCCAGAGCAGCAGCCACTAGAGATCAGACCGCCGGGCACCGCGACCCACCTGCTCTATGAAGGACAAGCCTGGCCACTGACCGACGCCCTGAGCATCACCATCAAAGATGGCCGCGTGCAGCTGTTGGAAAAACACGATGACAAGGCCACCGCAGTGCTGGTAATTGACGGCGAAAACGTCAAGGCGCTGCACAGAAGCCCACAAGCCACAGTGGAATTACCCCATATTGCCCTCTGCGGTATGGAGCTGTTTATCAACGCCTACCGATTCGAGTTAATTGAGGTCTGCAATGGCTAAAAAGCGCCGCAATATTGCCTTTAGCCTTTCGTTTCTGGACATCATGGCCTGCGGCTTTGGTGCAGTGACTCTGCTATTTTTGATTTTGCGCCACAATGCCACCGAGGTGGTCACCCCAGATCCACGACTGGCTACTGAAGTGGAGCTGTTGCAGGATGATATACGCCAGGCCGAAGAGTCGAAGACCGAACTGCTCAATAGCCTCGAGCAACTACAGCTCGAATTAGTCAAAGCTCAAGGGGCATCAGATCGCGTGCTCACCGACCTCGAGGAGATCGAAAGAAGCATTCAATCGGATCCTAAAGATGATATCGCCAAACTCCGTCGCCAAGTGGAACAGCTGGAAGAGCAGACCGCGGAGATGGAAGAGCTGGACTTTGGCGACAAGGTGCGTGAATTTCTCGGCGACGGCAACCGTCAATATCTCACTGGTTTAAAGCTCGGTGGCGAGCGGGTGATTATTCTGGTGGATGGCTCCGCCAGCATGCTCGCCGACACCGTGGTCAACGCCCTGCGACGGCGAAATATGAATGACGAAGATAAGAAACAATCGCCCAAATGGCAGTGGACACTGCGCACCGTGGAGTGGCTCTTGGCTCAGCTGCCCCCCAGCAGTCGCTTTCAGGTGTATATGTTTAATACCGAGGCCGAGGCCGCGCTTATCGGCTCTGAGGGGGAGTGGCTGGATGCCGCGGATTCTCTAGTGCTGGAACAGGTAGTCGAAGGCATTCGCCAATACTCTCCAGGAGGTGGCACCAGCCTGATCAATGCCATCAACGCGATCAATGATTTCGACGACCAGCCGGACAATATGTTTATTCTCACCGATGGTCTGCCCACTCAGGGCGCCGCGCCACCGAAAAAATATATGGTCAGCGGTCAACAGCGTCGCAGTTACTTTGCCAAAGCACTGGGCAGTCTGCCAGGCGGCATGCCAGTGAATACCATCCTCTTCCCCATGGAAGGAGATCCGGAAGCGGCAGCCCTATTCTGGCAATTGGGTGTTAATAGCCAGGGCGCGTTTATCGCACCCTCGAGGGATTGGCCATGAAACGCCAGCGCCGGGAACTTCAGGAAGCCAGCATCTCGTTTCTCGACGTGATCAGCTGTGGCTTTGGCGCTATTGTGCTGTTGTTGGTAATCGCCCGAGTGGGCGACCCCAGCGCCCTTGAAGAAGCCGAAGAAGCTCTGCGTGGCACGGTGAAAGAATTTCAACAGAAGCTGTTTGATGTGCGCGGTGAATCCGTGGTGCTCAATGACCAACTTAAATCTCGTAAACAGCAGCTCTCAGAGCTTACTGAGCGTGTAGCAAGGCTCAAAGCCAAGCTCGCCAGCGTCGACAAGCAGGCGCTGACTATCTCCCTGTCTCAGGCTCGCGAGACCGAGCAGCTGCAATTGGTGATGCAGATTCTCACCGAAGAGATGGAGCGTCTGGTGGGCCCGGAGTTTAAACAGCAGAACAATCTGATCGGCGGTATTCCGGTGGACAGCGATTATATTATTTTTGTTATCGACACCTCCGGCAGTATGCAGGTGGCCGCCTGGGAGAAGGTCAAAAAAGAGATGATCAATATTCTCGATATCTATCCCGACGTCAAAGGCATTCAAGTGCTCAACGATATGGGCCAGTATATGTTTTCAGCCTATCGCGAGCGCTGGATTCCCGACAGCCCAAAGATGCGCGAAGAGATTATTACCACCCTCGGCAACTGGGCGCCCTTTAGTAACTCCAGCCCGGTTGAGGGAATTAACGCGGCTATTCAAACCTTTTATAAAAAAGGCCGCAAAATCAGCATCTATACTTTAGGTGACGACTTTCAGGGGCGCACTATTAGAAATGTGGTCCGAGCCGTAGACAAACTCAACCGCGCCCACCTCGGTGCAGATCGATTAGTCCGTATTCACGCCATTGGCTTTCCCGTGCACTTTGGAAGGGGAGGCGCACCCAGCGCATCGGCGATAAAATTTGCAGCGCTGATGCGCGAACTAAGTTATAACAACGGGGGAACCTTTATCGGCTTAAATAGCCTTAATTAGAAGGCTAAAGTGAAAGGCTAAAGTGAAAGGCCAAGGCCATTAAGGCCAGGACGACAAAAGGCACGACATAAAGAGAGACAAATATGCCAACAACTAAAATATCTATTTTCTCCATATTACTAGCAGTGCTTTTTATCAGTGGCTGCAGCACCTCAGCGCAGGTGCAGATCGACTCGCCCTTTCCCACAGTGGTATCAAAACCAAAAGCGGTTAAAGCAGCGATTGTTTTCACTGATGAATTTAAAACCTACCTCGCAACACCCAATCGCACAACCAGCATCGATCTGGGCAGCGCCCAAACCGAGCTGCTCAGCAATGCCTTTGCAGGGCTGTTTCGGGATATAGAGTTTGTCTCTACAGCAGCAGATGTGACCCTGGAGAATGCACTGGTGATTACCCCATCAGTTCAGGAAGTACAGGTTTCCACCCCCTCAGACACCTACCTCAATGTCTATGAAGTGTGGATCAAATACAATCTCGACATCCAGACCGCCAGCGGCGATCCGGTGGACAGCTGGTTTATGCCCGCCTACGGCAAAACCCCGGACTCCTTTATGCTGTCCAAGACCAATGCCATTGAAGAAGCCACGGTAATCGCACTGCGAGACGCCGGTGCCAAACTGATGCTCGACTTCTATCGCATACCCAGCGTCTACAACTGGCTGGTTCGAGAACAGTTACTCGACGAGGAGCAGTAATAATGAATAAATTATTAGCACTCTGTTGCGCAACCCTACTGGCAGGCTGTGGCGCAACCACCACCATCGACGAGTATCGTCCGAACAATCAAATCATGGAAATCAATGGCGAAGAGTCGGTGGTAATTCTCGGTCGCCGAGATGCAGGACACTACGACACCGACCGTGAATTTATAGACTGCGTCGCCAGTAAAATGGAAGGCGCGGATATCGGCGTATTTCCCGAGCAACAATTTGTCGACGCCATTTATCCCTGGTTTGAACCGCGAACCGCGCCCAAAGGGCTCAAGCGTTTAACCCGACTTATGGAAGATCCGGCGATCAAACAGCAGATTGAGCGCAACCACATCCGCTATTTAGTGTGGCTCGACGGCTCCACCGAGACCCACGACAAAGGCGGATCGATTAGCTGTGCCATAGGGCCCGGTGGTGGCGGTTGTTTTGGTTTTGCCCAGTGGGAGAAGAGTTCGATTTATGAAGCCATCGTCTGGGATCTAACCAATCTCACAGAAAAGGGCCGACTGCGAGTCGACTCTTCAGGAACCTCCTACCTGCTCGGTGTAGTGGCCCCGATACCGCTGCTGACGCCAGTGAAAAACGATGCCTGTGCCAGTCTTGGCACCCAGCTGAAACAATTTTTCACCCTGGATCAGGTGCAGTAAAAAAAGGATGAATTAGGATGATCAGAGTAGCCATCAAACATTACCTGCCGCTGTCGCTGCTGGCGCTGATGTTGACATTAATAGTCCCCGGACAGGCCGCGGCCAAAACCACCGGCGCAGATATCTACAAAGAAGTGCTGCAAGGCACCTCAGTCTATGACGATCCGATCCTCGATAGCTATGTTAGAAAGCTCGGCGAAGAAGTTGTCGCCCAGTCAGAGATGGCCGGAGAAAAGTTTACCTTTACCCTCCTCGACTCCCCAGACCTAAACGCTTTCGCCACCCGGGACAACTACATCTATGTCAACCGTGGGCTGCTCAACTATGTCAGCAATGAAGCCCAGCTGGTCTCAGTGCTGGCTCACGAAGTGGGTCATATCACCCGCAAGCATGTCACCGGTCAGGAGGGCAAAGCCACTGGCGCACAGATTCTCTCCACCATCGCCGCAGTGCTCTCCGGCAGCGGCGAAGTCTATGAAGCGGGCATGGCCTATGCCAACTCACTGATTCGCGGTTATGGCCGACGCAATGAGCTGGAAGCGGATGAAGCCGGCGCCGAATATATGGCCAAACTGGGTTATGCCCCCAGTGAAATGATCAGCATGCTGTCGATAATGAAAGACTATGAGATGCTGCAAAAAGATCGCGCCAAAGCCAAAGGGGCCAGCAAGCAAACCTATCATGGTATTTTTTCCAGCCACCCGCGCAACGACTCACGATTGCGCACAGTGGTCAGCAAAGCCCAGACATTTCAGGCGAAACAGTCTCGTGGCGACGGCGCAGCAATCTACCGCCAGCTCACTGAAGGCTTAATCTGGGGGGAGAACTTTCTCGCCAAAGAGAGCAAGCCTGAACGCTACTCGGATATGACACTGCGGGTGCGCTTTGATTATCCTAAGGGTTGGAAACAAACCAATAACATCAGTGCCCGAAGCTCTCTTGGTACCTCGGTGAGCACTCCAGTTACTGCTCCAGATGCCACTCAAGATGCCACTCAAGATGCCACTCAAGATAATAGTTCAACCGAAGCCTCAGCCGACACTTCAGTAGAGAACCCAGCCAGCGCTCCAGTTACTGCTCCAGTCGACACTCCAGCCAGCAAATTTAAAACCGGCGAAGCCAGATTGGCGATGACTCCCATTGCCCGTACCAGCCAGACCCCGGAAGAGTATTTATACAACTATCTCAAAGTCGCAAAACTGGATCAGGGCGGCGCCATCGCCCCTGCCGGTTTAAAAGGTTTTAGCGGTATATTGCCCGGTGGCGGCGACCAGCCAGACAGTCGTATTGCGGTGATCTATTACAAGCGCAATGCCTTTGTCTTTACCGGCGAGGTAACCAATGCCGAACAGTTTGCCGAAGCCGACAAACTGTTTACCCAGTCCATCGCCACTTTTAGACCGATTTCACGGCGCGAGATTGACGGCCAAAAACCCAAGACTATCCACTATGTCAAAGCCACCAATGCCACCACCTTTGAGAAGCTCGGCAAAGCCTTAAAACTGAGTACCTCGGAGGTGGATGACCTGCGTATAATCAACGGCCACTACCCCAGCGGCGAACCCAGCGCCGGTGATTGGATAAAGATTTTTAAACAGTGATAACACCGTGACTAAACTACCCCCAACAACTCAAACTAAACGATTTATTCTGCTGCTAAGCCTGGTTATAGGCCTTAGTGCAGCCGCCTACTGGCTCACTAGGGCAACGCCTGTGACAGATCCGGCACGTAGCCTGGATGCATTGACCAATGCCGACAGCGAGGCCTTGCAGGAGCTTATCAATAGCCAGCTGTTTAGCGAGTCAATTGTGGAAGTGCCAGGTATTGGCGCCGATATCGACAGCACCACAGATAGTTCGGCAATGCAGTCAAAGTTAGCCGGGCTAACTAAAAATGTGACCACCCAGCAACTACCCAGTAGCGCCGAATTAGAGGTGTTTTATCAGCTCAATAAAAAGCGCTATCGCAACCCATCAAAATTTTGGCTAGACGTTGTTAGCTTCGCCACCGCCAAGCACGGTGGCCAGGTTTTCCAAATGGCTGAGCAAGCGCTAAATACCGGCCAAGCGCCGGTGGGGGATCGCAGCGAGCAATATGCTGCCACATCATCAATAGAGTTCGAGAGGGTCTACGGCCAAAGCTTTGTCGACAGTTTAATGACTATTGAACAGAGGCAAGAGCAATTAGGGGACGCATCTCTACCCTGCTGGTATGGACCAATCAGTTCAGCCCTGGGAGCCCATCTAGTCTGTGTCGATAAAGTGACTTGGGGGGATTACCCACCCCTTGAAGAGGTGGAGAATCAATTGATCAATGACTGGCGCTTCTCAGCCAGCCAAGAAACGCCTAACTAGCTCAGGCCATCAACTCCGCAAAGAACGAACGCAGCGCAGGTGCTCCGCCCTCTTCCCAGATTTTCAATGCCGCGGTGCCAACAATGGCGATATCCGCATGGCCGCGCAATACATCTACATCAGCCTTGCTGCTGATACCAAAACCCACACCCAAAGGCACATCGGTGTGTTGACGACAGCGTTCAATCAGCGCCAGAACATCATCACCCATCTGAGTTTTCGAACCAGTAACACCTTTGCGTGCAACCACATAAACCAAACCGCGGCTAACCGCGCCGAGCTTGACCAAGCGAGCGTCGCTGGTGGTAGGCGTCATCAAAATAATTGGTTCTATACCCGCTTCTTCCGACAGACGGTGCAACTCAGCTGACTCTTCAATAGGCAGGTCAGGCAGAATATAACCGACACCACCAGATTCTTTAACACGCGTTACAAAAGCCACTTCGCCCATTTTAAAGGCGGTATTGTAATAACCCATCATCAAGACTTTAAACGGGAACCTTGCACTGACCAGTTTCATAAAGTCAAAACACTGATCAACTGTGGTACCGGATTTTAGCGACTGTTCGTTGGCGCGCACAAACAGCGGGCCATCGGCACTGGGCTCAGAGAAGGGAAACTGTAGCTCCACCAGATCGACACCGGCCTCGGCCATAATCTCCAGCTCTTGAAGGTTCTCTTCAAAGGAGGGATAACCGCAGACCACATGGGCCATCACCAAAATATCTTTGCTCTGTTTGCGCTCGGCAATAAAACGTTGCAGACCCATTAGTTATTCTCCGCGCGGTATTGATCCGCCTTGCCACCGATAAACGACTTCCACTTGGCGTCGTCCAGGGCATCGGCAATGGTAAAGATATCTTTGTCGCCACGACCGGACTGGTTGATCAGAATAATCTGGTCCTTGCCCATAGTCGGTGCTTCTTTAATAGCCGTCACAAAAGCGTGAGTACTTTCCAGCGCCGGGATCAAACCCTCGGTGCGCATGGTCAGTTTGAGCGCCTCCTTCACTTCCACATCGGTGGCCGCTTCAAACCGCACTTTGCCCTGATCGTGGAGATGAGCAAAGATCGGGTTGACGCCAATATAGTCGAGACCCGCCGCAACAGAGTGGGTTTCATTCATATTGCCTTCGTCGTTCTGTAGGAAGTAGGTCTTGTAACCCTGAGCGACACCTACAGTAGCATCGTCATAGGCCAGACGTGAAGAGTGCATATAGGAACCGACACCATGACCACCGCCCTCGGAACCGATCAACTCGACATCGTCATCCATAAAGCCCTGGAAGATACCCATGGCATTGGAGCCGCCACCGACACAGGCATAGACACGATCGGGCAGACGTCCGGCCTGCTTGAGCATCTGCTCGCGGGCTTCGAGACCAATAATCGATTGGAACCAGCTAACCATTTCTGGGAACGGGTGGGGACCACAGGCAGTACCGAGAATGTAGTGGGTGTCGGCCATATTGGTGACCCAGTCACGCATACATTCATTGACTGCATCTTTTAAAGTTTTCTGGCCATCTTCTACTGCTATCACCTCAGCACCGAGATTTTCCATCCAGAATACATTGGGACGCTGGCGTGCCACATCCACCGCACCCATATAAATTTTGCACTCAAAACCAAACTTGGCGGCCATGGTGGCCGTGGCAAAACCGTGTTGCCCGGCACCGGTCTCAGCGATCACCTTGGATTTACCCAAACGCTGACAGAGCAGACCCTGGCCCATCACATTATTGATCTTGTGGGATCCAGTGTGATTGAGATCATCGCGCTTAACATAGATCTGCGCTCCACCCAGTTTCCGTGAGAGGTTTTCCAGATGGGTTATGGGGGTTGGACGTCCGGAGTAGTTTTGCAACAGTGCCACATAGTCCTGCCAAAACTTGGGGTCAGCTTTGCATTCGCGGAAACACGCGAGGAGCTCCTCAATAGTTGCCTGCAAAATTTCGGGAAGAAAAACACCACCGTACTCTCCGTAGTAGCCTTCACGGCCGTCGGAGAAGTCAAAAATATCCATGAAACGCCTCAATAGATCGCAGTCGATGCCCCATGGGCAGACCGCAGTTCGAATGAATTACATTTTTTATTACGCGACTAACTACTCGCCTATTTACGCGACTATTTACAAGATTTAAACAGCCTTCTAAGCAGCGATCTTAAGCTAGATTAAATTCTGCTTTTGGCAGGGTCGCTAGTTTAGCCAAGTCGCCGGACCGGCACAACGTTGCCATGCTATATCAGCCTTGCCTTGGAACAATTACAGGGTTTATACGCAGCAGCAACGTGACCGGTTTATTAGCGCCGGTCAGTTATTTCAACAATACCAGACAGGCTAGGGATCACAGGGATTTATCCACAAGATTATCAATGACTTACCCACAGAATTTATGGAAACATTAACAATTAAACACAAGATATAGTGGATTAAGGGTTGCATGACACACCATGTAGGATAAACTCCTGTTCGCACTCACAACTTCGGCCTGGCTAACAAGGCGCTAAAAAGAACAATGAGGGCACAAAAATAACACCAGAATCAACTGGCGCTAGGCAACAGCCGGTCTCCCGAGCCTAGCCCCGAATGAGACAAACAGAAAACAAACAAAAAAGGTCAGCCAATGAGCACCGCAACCAAATTAAAAGCCGTGAAAGCGTCAAAGAAAACACCTGAAATTGTCTTCCAAGAAGCTTCACTGGATATCTGGGACAAAAAATACCGTCTCAAAGATAAGCAGAACAACCCAGTTGATGCCGACATCGATGCAACCTATTCACGAGTCGCCAAGGCGCTGTCTGATGTTGAAGACGAAAGCCTGCGCAAAGAGTGGCAAGCGCGTTTTGTCTGGGCTCTTAAGCACGGTGCGATTCCAGCTGGACGTATTATCTCCAATGCCGGTGCTCAGGCCTACAAGCCAGCTACTTCAACGATCAACTGCACTGTATCCGGTATAGTGCCCGATTCAATGCTCGGTATTCTCGAGCGCAATCTTGAAGCCGGTCTGACCCTTAAAGCAGGCTGTGGCATCGGTTATGAATTCTCCACACTGCGCCCTAAAGGTGCCTATGTGTCCGGCGCCGGCGCCTACACCTCTGGCCCACTGTCGTTTATGGATATCTACGACAAGATGTGTTTCACCGTCTCTTCTGCCGGTGGCCGTCGCGGTGCCCAGATGGCGACCTTTGATGTCAGTCATCCAGATGTATTTGATTTTGTTCGCGCCAAACGTGAAGACGGTCGTCTGCGACAGTTCAACCTGTCCCTGTTGATTACCGAAGAGTTTATTGAAGCAGTACGCAACGATGGCAATTGGGACCTGACCTTCCCAATCAGCGCCAAAGAAATTGACGGTGGCATTGATCTGAAAGGCGACGATGTTGTCTGGAAGCCCTTCCCAACGACCGAAAACTACCACAGCAATGATGCCGGTCTAGTGGCCTGTCGCATCTATGAAACTATTCGCGCGCAGAAACTGTGGAACGCGATTATGTCGTCCACTTACGACTATGCTGAGCCAGGCTTTATCCTGATTGATCAGGTCAATAAGAATAACAACAACTGGTTCTGCGAAGATATCCGCGCCACCAACCCCTGTGGTGAACAGCCTCTGCCCCCTTACGGCAGCTGCCTGTTGGGTTCTGTGAACCTGACCAAGTTTGTGCGCAACCCGTTCACCAAAGATGCCTATTTCGACTGGGCAGAGTACGCTGAAGTAGTGGCTGTATTTACCCGTATGCTCGACAACGTGGTGGAGATCAATGGCCTGCCATTGGAAAACCAGCGCAAAGAAATTGAGTACAAGCGTCGCCACGGTATGGGCTTCCTTGGACTGGGCTCAACTATCACGATGCTGCAAATGAAGTATGGCGATGAGGATTCATTGGAATTCACAGATCGTATCGCTCGCGACATGGCGGTTGCTGGTCTTCAAGCCGGTCTTGAACTGGCCCGTGAAAAAGGTCCAGCACCGATTATGGAAGACGACTTTGAAGTCACTGCGGCGCTGCTATTTAAGCGTCCAGAGCTGGCTGCAGACGGTATTAAAGTCGGCGATAGCCTCAAGGGCAAAGTATTGCTCGGCAAGTACAGCAAGTATATGCAGACCATTGCCACTGTTGCCCCAGAGCTGATCGAATCCATTATTAAAGAGGGCTGTCGTTTCAGCCACCACTCATCAATTGCCCCCACTGGTACCATTTCTCTGTCATTGGCCAATAACGTCAGTAATGGTATCGAGCCAAGCTTCGCTCATCACTACGCCCGCAACGTGATCCGCGAAGGCAAGAAGTCGAAAGAGAAAGTTGATGTTTTCTCCTATGAGCTGCTGGCTTATCGCACACTGATCAACAGCAAAGCTATGCCTTACGGCACCAGCGAAGAAGAGGCACTGCCCGATTACTTTATGAGCTCCGAGAACATTATGCCGAGAGCCCACGTTGATATTCAGGCAGCAGCACAGAAGTGGGTAGATTCTTCAATTTCGAAGACAATCAATGTGCCAACGGATTGTGACTACGAAGACTTTAAAGATATCTATCTCTATGCCGCTGAGAAAGGCCTTAAAGGTTGCACCACCTTCCGCTTTAATCCAGAAGCGTTCCAGGGTGTCTTGGTAACTGAGAAAGATCTCGAAAACACCACCTATAGCTTTACCCTGGAAGACGGTTCCAAAGTCGAGTTTAAAGGTAATGAAGAGGTTGAGTACGACGGTGAAACCCATACCGCCGCCAACCTATTTGATGCATTGAAAGAAGGTTACTACGGTAAATTCTGATCAAGCTAACCCAATTCCGTAGAACCCTGAGAGGACCAAAATGACTAAGAAAATTGGACAGAAAATCGTTGGCTACACAGTAGCCAACGAAGAGCAGACTAAAGAAGCGAAAACCAAAGTCGCTGAGAGCAATATCATCCAGATGCACGAAAAGGTCTCACGACCTGAAGCACTGGCTGGCAGTACCTACAAAATCAAGACGCCAATGTCGGACCATGCGCTGTATCTGACGATTAACGATATCATCTTGAATGAAGGCACGGATCACGAGCTGCGCCGCCCATTTGAAGTGTTTATTAACTCCAAGAACATGGATCACTTTCAGTGGATTGTTGCTCTGACCCGCGTTATCTCCGCCGTATTCCGCAAAGGTGGCGACTGCACTTTCCTGGTTGAAGAGCTCAAGGCGGTTTTTGATCCACAGGGCGGTTACTTTAAGCCCGGCGGCAAGTTTATGCCCTCATTAGTCGCTGAGATCGGATGGGCGATTGAAGATCACCTACAGAAGATCGGCATGCTGAAAAAGCCGGAGATTCCAGAGCACCAGCAGAAAATTATGGATGAGAAACGCACTCAGTTTGAAGGCGCCACTAGCGCTCCTGTAGCAGCTAGTGCCCCTGCGGCAGAAACCAATGACTTTCCACCCGCTGCTGAGCTGTGTAAAAAGTGCAGTGTTAAGGCCACCATTATGATGGATGGCTGTATGACCTGCCTGAACTGCGGCGACTCTAAATGTGGTTAAAACGCAGCTAGAAGTTATATTAGCGAAAACGAAAAAGCGGCCCTTGGGCCGCTTTTTCGTTGTCTGGTTTTTGCTGAGTTCCCTATTCGCTAGGCGGTTTTTAATACGAACCCAGGTTGATAAACAACGGAAGTAATAGAGACTATTTTGAAGGAGAAAAAAGCCCCTGCCGGATAAAAGGGGGGAGTAACGCAGATCAGCAGGAGCGGAAAAACTCAATATCTCAAGGCAAAACATATAAGTAAGTTATCTCTAAACAGCTGCTAGAAAAAACATTCGTTTACTTATTAATCAGTTCTAACCTATAAGACTCCAAAGCAGGGGAAAACCCCACCTCTGATCTTCGTTTAATATAACTTTTTCAAAAATATTACATATAGCTGCCCCCCAGTGAACATCAGAGGAGCTAAAATCTGCCTAATCAGCATAAATAGCAGGTTATTCTAAGAGAGAACTTAGGTGCTCACTGGACTATCCACCGCTCGCTGCACGTAGCCAATCACATCAGACACGGTTTTAAAGCCTTCAATATCCTCATCACTCATCTCTATTTTAAAAGCCTCTTCCAGATCCATGGCCATGGACAGCTTTTCCAGGGAATCCATCTTAATTTCACTGAGCACCTGCTGTGGCTCTACGTCTTTTATCTTGGTCATCGGGCTAGCGAGTATAAGGTCATACACGGTGGTGCTGATAACGTCTGGCGTATTCATAGGGCGGCGATTCCTTGCGCAGTTTTTGAGAGACTGATTATTAATATCGATTGTTAATCGGCAGTTAATAGGTAGTTATTAGTAGGCCAAGCATTAGTAATAGACATGCCTGTCTTTTAGGTCAAATATAGTTCAACTTTGAATACTCTGCCCAAAGGTTTAACCCTTGGTTTAAAGACCCTTATCCCGCAACATCACCAGAGCACCTGCCTGCATAACAGGCTTGAATCAGCAGCATTGATTGCTTCTCTTTGAATTGTTACCTGACAGGACGATTTTCATGGCTATAATGGCAGTCCACTGAAATTTCTATGAGCCCTACATAGGTTGAACCCGTTGAAAAATATCACCGCGCTATTCGTCCTGTTCTTCAGCCAGATCGTCACAGCTGATGTGTTTTGGTTTGTACGCTTGGAAGATGGCAACACCAACTGGCAGTATGTGGCGAATTTTTCCAGTGGCATCTTAATTGTCGCCCTATCTATCACCGCCATTCGTCTAGCCTTTACCCGTCGCGCCGCACGCCGCTACAACCGCGACCTCGAAGAGATACGCGCGCAGCTAGAAGATCGCGTCAAAGAGCGCACCGCGACTCTAGATAATGCCAATGGGCTATTACAGCAGAGCAATCAAGCCCTGGAAGCGGAAATTACCGAGCACCGGGACACCACCACCAAGCTGCGTCTTTCCGAATCCTATATCACCAATATTTTGCGCTCCATGCCGCTGATGCTAATCGGCCTCAATAAGAGTGGAGAGATTACCCAGTGGAATAGCCGCGCCGAAGAGATTAGCAGCCTGCCCTCCGATAGAGTGCTGGGCAAAAATTTATGGCAGGCCTATCCCACGATTGCGGTCACCCCAGAGCAGATTAAACAGGCTCAGGACGAAGATAAAACACTCACTGTTAAATATAGCCAGCGTGGACAGTACCACTTTGATATCACCATCTACCCGCTTCACGACCAGCTGGAAACCGGCGTAGTCATTATGGTGGACGATGTCACCCAGCGGGTGCAGAGTGAGAATATGCTGGTGCAGCGGGACAAGATGTCATCCATGGGTGAAATGGCTTCGGTTATGGCCCAGGATATCAATATTCCCCTGCAAGCGATTCTCAAAGATCTGCAAACCGTACGTTTGGATCTCACTGAAGAGCATATAGACCCCATCGGCATCCACGAGTTACTGGACGACGCCCTGATTCGCGGTCAACAAGCGGCCTCGGTAGTGAATAATCTGGTGAGCTTCTCCGACGCTGGCGCCGGTGAAAAACAGCTGGCTAATATCACTGAGGTGATGGATCACAGTGTTGAGCTGGCTGCGGATGTACTCTCGGTAACCAAGGGACTGCGCTTTAAGGATGTGTTGGTCAACCACAATTATGCCGACGAATTGCCCCAACTGCGCTGTCATGTGCCAGAGTTGCAGCAGGTATTTCTCAGTCTGTTTAGATACTCCTGCTATGCCCTGGGCAAGATTGAAGACCCGGAACACACGCCCTCGATCAATATTGAAATCAGCGAGTTCTATGACGCCATCTGGGTGCGTATTCAGCACAATGGCTTGGGTATGAGCACCGAAGAGCAGCAGTTGCTGTTTGAACCCTTTTTCGCCAGCAGTCATGCCACAGCGGCCAGTGAAGACCAAAGTAGCACCAGCGAAGAACGGCATAGCGCTGGCGAGCGCCTGTCATTTGCCCAGTTTATTATCGCTGAGCAACATCAGGGAAAGATCGCGGTGACCTCAGATATCAATATAGGCACCACCTTCCATATCCAGCTGCCCTACCCCATCGCTGCCGAGGCAGCGGATGAGCTAGAGAACTAAATAAAGGGCCTTTAGCCAGTATTTAAAGGCTATTTAGCACCTGTAATGGCGGTTGGGTAACCGCTTTGCGACTGTATCCCACACCCAGCACACCCACTAGAAGACCACCGGCCACTGGCCCCACCAGCCACAACCAAGGGTGCCAGCTAAAGGGCAGATCAAACATAAAGCGCTGTAACATAGCCACCGCAGCCTCGGCACCAATCGCCGCCAGCAGGCCCGCCATCAATCCCAGCACGCTAAACTCGACCCACTGAATACCCAGAATCAAACGCCTCGAACTGCCCAATGTGCGCAAAATAGCACTCTCTTGCAGACGCTCGGACATGGACAGACTCACCGCGGCAAACATCACCAGCACACCACAGCTCAGAATCAGCAATGTCATCACCTCGAGACCACTGGTGACCTGAGAGACAATGCTGCGAATACGGTCGATAATTTTATCCAGCTCAATCACCTGCACCGTGGGATATTGGCGCAGCAGATCATTGACCAGCAGCTTCTGCTGCGGAGGAATATAGAGGCTGGTCATATTGGTCCGCGGATAATTCTCCAACAGGCCTTCGGGAAACAGAAAGTAAAAGTTAGGGGTCATATTGTCCCAGTTCAAACTGCGAGTACTGGCCACTCTAGCTTGAAAAACCAAACCACCGACACTAAAGGTCAGCTCATCGCCGATCTTCAAACCCAGCTCTCCAGCCAACTCATCTTCCAGAGAAACTGGCGCAATATCCCCAGACAGATCCAACTCATCCCACCACTTGCCCGCGGTTAATTTATTGCCCTCGGGCAGCTCTGTGGTCCAGCTCAGATTCAATTCACGGCGAAACGACTCGTGCTTGTCGCGCTGTTCATCGCTAATGCCTTCGCCATTAATCTGCGTCAGGCGCCCGCGCACCATGGAGTACCAGCCAGCAGTTTCAAGGTTTTGATCGGTGACTAAATCCCGCACTCCCTCAAGTTCATAGGGAGCCACATTCAAGAGGAAATGATTCGGCGCATCATCCGCCAACTGCCAGCGCCACTCATCAATCAGCGAGGTGCGCACCACGCTCATAATCATCAGCAGAGCAATGGCACCGGAAAAACCCACCATCTGAATAATACTCTGAGATTTGCGCCGCCAGAGATTACTCGATGCCAAACGCCAAATACTGCCGAGCTTTTGACCAGTGTTTTTACCCAGACGCAGCATCAGCAGACCAAGCACCACCGTGGCCAATGCCGTGAGTCCGAAGCCAGCCAAGATCGCCAACGAAAGGTATAAATTATTGCTGTACCAAAACAGCAGCGCAGCGACAGCGGCGATCCCCAATAACCCACGAGCCACAGAGCTCACCGGCTCAACCTGCACATCATCGCGCAACACCGCCAGGGGCGACTGCGCAGGCAAATGCCAGATTGCTGGTAGAGTAAAGCCCGCCAGACAGAGCAAACCTGTAGCCAGACCGGTAATCCAGGGCCGAATACCGGCCATGGGCAATGAGATCGGCAGCCATTCACGGACTACCGCTATCAGAATTTCAGAGAAGGCAAAGCCCACCAGCAGGCCGATAGCCGAACCGCCGACTCCCAACCAAAGACTCTGTTGCAGATACAAGCTGCGCACCCGACTGGCAGCAATGCCCCAGCTTTTTAGCAGTGCCACTTGTCGAGTTTGACCGGCGGCAAAGTGATGACTCGCCAAGGCCAGCGCGATACCGGCCAAGACTACACCTATACTGCCAGCCAATAATAAAAAGCGACGGCCCTTATCCATGGTGTCAGCAATACTGGCCTGAGCTTCATCTGGGGTGATCAGACGATCGTGGATATCCAGCTGCTCTTCCACCCAGTCACTGTAGTTAGCAAAGCCGTCAGTGCCACTGGCACCCTCGGCCATAAGATATCTATAGGTGACTCTACTGCCGGGGATAATAATCCCGGCCGCCTCTATATCGCCGTAGTTCATTAATACCCGAGCGCCAAAGGCACCAAAAGAACCGCCGCTATCCGGTTCTTCCACAACAATTTGCGTAGCTTTTAAACGAATTTCACCCAGTTCAATCTCATCGCCGAGCTCAATATTGAGCAGTGGTAACAGCCGGGCATCGACCCAGACTTCACCCTGAGCTGGACCGTAATCAATCTCTTCTATCAAACTTGGGTCGGTGGTAAATGGCGTGGTGGTGCGGCGCAGTAAACCTCTCAAGGGATAGCTCGCCTCCACCGCCTTAATCGACGCCAGATGCATATCATCTTGGTGATAGACCATGGAGGCAAAGGTTAATACCTGAGCACTCTCCACCTGCTGCTCCAGAGCCCCTGCAATCCACTGAGGATCAATTGGCTTGCTACTTCTGATCACTAGATCGGCAGCGAGGAAACTGCTGGATTGGGCCGTTAAGGCCCGCTCAATGCGCTCCGCTAACAGAGACACAGAGGTGACCACCGCAACCGCCAACACCAGTGACCAGATAATCAGATTTAACTGCCCGCCGCGCCAAGTGCGCAGTAACATTCGCAATGCTTGCATCAGGCTACGCTGCCTCTCGTAACGTCAGTAACGTCAGCAACTTGCTGACCCGCAGCAATTACCAGACGCTGACCACAGCGCTCAGCCAAGTTGTGCTCGTGAGTCACCAGCACCAGAGTGGTGCCCTCTTCTTTATTCAGATCAAACAGCAGATCGTTAATTTTCTCGCCGGTGCCAGTATCCAGATTGCCCGTGGGTTCATCGGCAAAAAGAATAACCGGTCTACAGGCAAAGGCGCGGGCCACAGCCACACGCTGCTGCTCGCCACCGGATAGCTGGCGGGGATAATGGGTAGTGCGATGATCGAGGCCAACCCGCTGCAGATAATAGGCAGCGGTTTTAAGCGCCTCTTTATCACCCTGTAGCTCTAATGGCAGAGCCACATTCTCCAGTGCAGTCAAACCAGGCAATAGATGAAAGGATTGAAAGACAAAGCCCACCGTCTTGGCTCGCACAGCGGCGCGGCCCTCTTCGTCCATAGCAGTAATATCCTGGCCATTGAGGCTAACTGAACCTGAGCTAGGCAGATCCAGACCCGCCAGGATACCCAAGAGTGTCGACTTACCGGAACCCGACGGCCCAACAATGGCCAGGCTTTCACCTGCGGCCAGAGAGAGATTGATCCCATCTAAAATGGTGAGCGTACCTTCAGTAGTTGTAACCTGCTTGCTGATATTGCTAACTTCGATCATTTGAAATATCCATTACGTCTAAAAATGCCTACACTGGGCAGCGAATTAAACGAAAAAAATTGTATTGAGATTATTTATGCGGCCTTCTGTTATTCGACCTTTCATCACGCACGTATGTTGCCTGTTTATCTTACTGGGTGCCAACACTTATGGATCAACCTTGCTGGTCTTAGGCGATAGCCTCAGCGCGGGTTATGGGATCAATCAGGAGAGCGGTTGGGTCGCCTTACTGGATAAAGACTTTGGCGATGACCACCGCATTATCAATGGCAGCATCAGCGGCGACACCACCGGTGGCGGTTTAAATAGGCTGCCACGCCTGCTGCAAGAGTTCAGCCCAGATTATGTGTTGCTGGAACTGGGTGGTAACGATGGCCTCCGCGGCCAGCCCTTGAATCTGATGAAGAGCAACTTGCAGGCAATGATTAATCTAGTTCGAGAAGCTGGCGCCGAGCCAGTCCTGTTTGGAATGCGCCTGCCACCCAATTATGGCCGTCGTTATTCCGATGCCTTTGCCGCGGTCTATCCGCAGTTATCGGAAGCCGAAAATGTGCTGCTGATCCCCTTCCAGCTGGAAGAACTCAGTATTACCGAAGGTATGATTCAGGAAGATGGGCTGCACCCAACAGCTCTGGCGCAACCGATTATTAAGGAAGTGATTAAGGGTTACATAGAACCCTTAATGGAGTGGAACCCTTAAAGGAGTAGAGCTCTTAATGGAATAAAGCCGTTAACGAAACAACCACTACGCCTTGGGCACAAAATTAAGCGCCAGACCATTGTTACACCAACGCTGCCCGGTAGGCTTGGGACCATCATCGAAGACATGGCCCTGATGGCCGCCGCAGCGAGCACAGTGATATTCAGTGCGCGGCCAGATCAATTTATAATCAGTCTTGGTCTCCAGATGATCTTCTATATGGTCAAAGAATGAAGGCCAGCCAGTGCCGCTCTCATATTTCATCACCGAACTAAACAGCGCCAGATCACAACCAGCACAGTGATACTGGCCATCTCGATGTTCATCGTTAAGCGCACTGCTGCCAGCTGGCTCCGTGCCCTCGTCGCGCAAAATACGGTACTGAGATGGCGTTAAGCGCTCACGCCACTGATCTTTGGAGAGTTCTAGTTTTTCAAATGCCCAAAGTTTAGCGGCACCGACAAAGCCAATCAGGCCGAGTGATAATTGCTGTAACCATTTACGTCTATTCATAATCTGCCCTATACCATTCCCTGTTGAAAAATATACTCCGCAAACTATGACAACGGATCAGTAACATAAGTGCCATCGGCGGATTAAAGTGCCATCCGGCGGGTACTTAGTTACTGGCTTAGTTCGTCCCATAGGGATGCTGAATCGGCTCACCCGGCGTCGGGGTTAACAATGATTTTAACTGTGACACCAAACCACCAGCCAGAATTAGACCACAGCCAATCATTTCAGGACGGGTGAGTATTTCATCCAATATCCACCAGCCACAGAACGCGGCAAACACTGCTTCAAAGCTGAGGATAATCGCCGTGTGGGACGAAGGCGCGGTACGCTGGCCTACAACCTGCAAAGTAAAGCCCACTGCCGATGACAGCACACCCACATACAATAAGGCGACCCCAGCATCCAAGATACCCTGCCAGTTCCAGCCTTCAAAGATTGGCACCAAAATAGCCGTAATTAATGAGGCCACGGAGAACTGCACAAAGATCAAACGGAACGGCGAGGTGTTATTGGCAATGATACCGGTAAAGATAATATGCAGGGCGAAGAGCACGGAGCTGCCAAGCACTAATATGTCACCGATAAAAATCTCATCGCTGTCGATCTGCGCCATAAAGTAGAGACCGCCGAGGGCCATTACCATTCCCAACCAGGTGGGCCACTCGGTTTTATTGCGAAAAAACAGGCCGATTAAGGGCACAAAGACAATATAGACACCGGTTAAGAATCCAGCGCGACCGGCAGTGGTGTAAACCATGCCCCACTGTTGCAGCAGCATACCGCCGGTTAACACTAGCCCTAGCAGAGCAGCCTGCTTATTAACCTTATTAAAGGCAAAAATCTGTTTCGGCTTTTCCATCCAATACCACAGCGGCAAGATCGCCAGAGCACCGATAAAAAAGCGTCCAAAGGTAAAAGTGATGGGCCCAATATGGTCCATACCTGAACGCTGAAAGACAAAGGCGAGGCCCCAGATAAACGCGGTTAATAGCAAGACAAGGTCTGCCCGCAGATCGGTTTTAATACTCAAGGTGAATCCTTTTAAAGCGGTTTTATTATTATTTTTTTACTGCTTTAATGCTGCTCTCGATTGGCTGAGGGCTCTCAATTGGCTGAGGGCTCTCTATGGGCTGAGGGCTCTCTATGGGCTGAGGGCTTTCTATCAGCTAAAGGCTTTTTAATCCGCTAAGGGCTCTTAATTAGCTAAGGGCTCTCTATCAGCTAAGGGCGCTAAAGGCTCTAAAAACTGAATCATTAATTGCAGTGATTGCTGGCCGCGATATTCATTGATATCTAAGCGATAAACACAGCGCACAAGGCGATGATGGCTGCTCGGCCAGACCGCAGTATCGGCGTTAAACCATATGGCGTCTATACCTGCATGTGGTTGCTTTTGACCACTTTTGCTCACTGGCGCCAGCACCAGCTTTAAATGTTTCTCGCCAACAATGCGCTGCTGCAGAACTTCGAAATCCCCGTCAAAGCAGGGCTCGGGAAATAGCTGACCCCAGGGGCCATTGTCGCGCAACAGCTCAGCGGTGTGCATGGATAGTTGCTGTTGAATCAATTCACCATCGGTGGCAATTTTCGCCTGTAGATCATCGGCACTCAAAAGCTGCGCCACTTGGCGCTGAAAGGCTTCCTTAAAGGCTGGAAGCTTATCTTCATCAAGGCTTAAACCCGCCGCCATGGCATGGCCGCCAAACTTGCTAATTAGACCGGGATTTTGCGCCGCCACTGCATCCAGAGCGTCGCGAATATGCAGGCCGGGAATCGAGCGCGACGACCCCTTGAGCTGACCATTGTCACCCCGAGCAAAGGCAATCACCGGACGATGGTATTTTTCTTTGATTCTGGAGGCGAGCAAACCCACCACACCCTGATGCCACTCCGGCTGAAACAGACAGAGAGCCGGTGGCACTTCGCCTTCTAAGGAGAGGGGAATCTGTTCGACAATCTTTAAGGCCTCGCGCTGCATATCCTGCTCAATCACTTTGCGATCTTGATTCAGTTCATCCAGTTCACGTGCGGTATCCATGGCCAACTGCGGATCACTGGTCAGCAGACATTGAATACCCAGAGAAATATCATCGAGACGACCAGCGGCATTCAGTCGAGGACCCAGGGCAAAACCCAGGTCTGTGGCCACCAATCGCTGAGGATTTTTCCCGGCGATGGTCAGCAGTGCTTTAATGCCTGGTCTACAGTGCCCGGCGCGAATACGCATCAACCCCTGATGCACCAGCGCGCGATTAATCTGATCCAATGGCACCACATCGGCCACGGTTCCCAGTGCCACCAAATCCAGCCAAGTGGCCATATTAGGTTCGGGAATATTGTTCTCAGCAAACCAATTATTGGCCCGCAGTTGACCGCGGAGAGCACTGAGCAGATAGAAGGCGACGCCCACACCTGCAAGGTTCTTAGTGACAAAGGTACAGCCGGGCTGATTGGGATTAACGATGGCCGCCGCATTGGGTAAGGTAGCACCGGGCAAATGGTGATCGGTGACTATAACCTGCATACCCAGACTATTGGCTTTATCGACTCCTTCAATACTGGAGATGCCATTATCTACGGTGATCAGCAATTGCGGCTCGCGCTCGGCAGCCAGATCAACAATTTCCGGGGTCAGGCCATAGCCATAATCAAAACGATTGGGCACTAAAAAATCTACATGAGAATAACCCATGGCAGTGAGAGCCAAGACCATTAAAGCGGAACTGGTGGCACCGTCGGCATCGAAGTCGCCGACAATTAAAACGCGCTTTTGCTCGGTCAGCGCCGCGACCAAGATCGGCACTGCAGTCTCTATACCAAGCATGGTAGAAGGGGAAGGCAGACAGGAGAGTTGGCGTTGCAGAGCAGCTTGTTGGGTGACACCGCGAGCCAGATAAATACGCTTTAACAGCGGATCAAACTGCGGGTCAAAGTCGCCGCCAAGGGCATCAAAAGATCGTGCTTCAACCAGCATAGAATTGATTCCCTTCAAACAGCTTGTGGGGTTTGACGAAAGCCGCGCAAACCCATTTTTACTTTCTTTACTTAAAGTTAGAGAAAACCGGTGTTCTTACCGATCAACCAGCTGACGCCACCGAGTACTGAAACCACAACCCAGAGCACTGCAAGCAGACGCAAGGGGCGGAACGGCTGACGCTCTGTGCTGTTGTAACCGCTGTTAGTCACTGAGCGGACGCGCGCTAAATCTTCGTCGGATAATTTGTTTTCTTCAGCCATTTTTCTGCTCTCTATAAACTGGTTTTAAGCTATTTTATTGCCCTGGGACAGTGAGAAATGTCGCCACCTGCTCGGGTGACAAATCATCCAATCTCGGCACAGTGCCCAAACAGGGCTCATTAATGAATTGCTTCAGTGTATCAATATTTGCCTGCAAGCGCGGCATCTCTGGATCGAGAATATTCGCCACCCACCCGGCAATCTGCAATCCGTCGCGGCGGATCGCTTCCATAGTCAGCAGCGCATGATTGAGACAACCGAGGCGCATACCCACCACTACTATTACGGCGCACTCGAGCTCTCGGGCCACATCGGCAAGGGTTTCTCGAGAATTAATTGGCACTCGCCAACCGCCAGCGCCTTCGATGATCACCGTATCCACCGGCATCAGAGAGACACCACGGCAATAGCCTACAAGGCGTGATGCCGACATTTGCACACCGGCCTCAGCCGCGGCTATATGAGGTGCGATAGCCGGTACTAGAGCGATGGGGTTGATCTGCTGATAGGCGAGCTTATGACTGGCAGCGGCCTGCAGTTGCAGCGCATCAGTATTAGTCATGCCCTGCTCGGTAATTTCACAGCCCGCAGCTACTGGCTTAATCGCCGCCGTGCGCAGGCCCTGCTGATTAGCCGCAGCTAAAAAGCCACAGGCGACCACGGTTTTGCCCACATCCGTATCGGTGCCGGTAATAAATAACCACTGTTTTGCCATCTGTCTTAATCTACCTTGCTGTTATGCCATCTAGACCATCTAGGCCATCTAGACCATCTATGCGATCGCGCGGACGCGGATGATTTCCCAGGTCGCCGGGATAGTCCCATCGGCCTGTCGGTAATCTTCGTAGGCAGCATAGAGCGCCTGCAAATGCTGCTTGCCGGTCAGTGTATTCTGCTTGCCGGCATTGTTATTGTGCGCGCCAACATTTTTTAATTCCATCAATAGTTCCCGCACCGAGCTGTGCCGCTGAAGCTGATTAGTCGTTTGCAATTCAACCTGACTAAAACCTGCCTGTTCAAGGGCGGACTGCCAGTCACCGAGACTGTAAAAACGGTTCACATGAATCTCAGTATCAACCTGTTGCCAGGCACCGCGCAGTTCAGATAAGGTCTGAGGCCCGGGCACCGCAAAACAGAGTTGACCGCCGGGCTTAAGCACCCGCAAGAGTTCGCCACAGAGGCGCGGCAAATCACTGCACCACTGCAAGGCGAAATTAGAGAATATCAGCTCTTGAGACTGATCTTCTAAAGGTAGATCCTCAGCATCACCACAGAGCCAATGACCCTCTGGGTGCCGACTGGCTGCATAGGCAAGCATTGCCGGAGAGAGATCCACACCGGTGACCTGAGCACTGGGAAATTGAGCCTGTAGATGTCCCCAGTGATAACCGGTACCGCAGCCCAGATCTATCAGCTTTTTAAGCTCGGAGTTTGCCACTAATCCGGCAATCAGTTCTTCACCCACCTGGTGCTGCAACAGCGCCGCACCATCATATTTATGCGCCGCACGACCAAAAGAGTCTGCTACCTTTGCCTTATCCAGTGCATAGAGTTGATGATCGAGAAAGCTTTTGATCTGTTCAAGAACAGTGTCTGGCTGAGTCAGATGCGACAGATGGCCTGCACCTTTAATCACAGCGACCTCTATTTTGCTATTGAGACTGGCAATCTGGTCGCCACAGGTAACCGGCACCAAAGCATCGCCCTCACCCAATATCGTCAGTGTCGGACAAACTAGCTGGCTTATTGAAAGCGGGTTATCAATCGCCCCAAGCAGTTTCAGTAACTGAGCACCACTGTCACTGTCGAGAACAACCTGCATACCGCGCAACTGTCGTATCAACTGTCGCTGCTGCTGATCACCCTGAGCCTGCAAAGCCACAAAGCGCTTTAAACAACTCTGTGGATCATCACCATAGGCCTCAAGAAATCCGAGATATTGCTGACGATCCAAGGCCGCTGAATTGGACTCAGTGGCGACAAAATGAATATTACTCGAAAGCGTAATTAAGCCTGCCACACGCTGTGGATAGCGCGCAGCAAAACCACTACAGAGCATTCCACCGAGGGACAGACCAATCAAATAACAGCACTCTGGCAGCAACTCTGCCATCCACTGATGGAGATCCGTCTCAGAATAATTCTTTAGGGTCGGAGACTGGGCAAAGCCCGGCAGGTCCAAGGTAATCACATCGGCAAACTGGCTCAACTGCCGTGGTAGCTCAGCCCAGATCTGGCTATCCATTCCCCAACCGTGCAACAACACCAAAGGCTGCGCATAAAGACGCAGGCCAGTGCAGGGATAGTTTATTAAGGCGGAGCTCGCAGAAGGCGCCGTCGGTGATGCTACAAAGGCATTCATCAGACTACAGCCGTAAGATCAAGACTATCCAGAGCAGCGACTAATTGGTCCACTTGCTCTTCGCTGTGGTTCGCGGAAAAGGTGATCCGCAATCGGCCAGTACCCACAGGCACAGTGGGCGGGCGAATGGCTCCCACCAAAAAACCCGCGGCACGCAGCTGCTGGCCTACCTGCATAACCTTTTCATCGTTATTAATTAACACCGGCTGTATAGGGGTATTCGATTCCGCCAACTGTAGACCGATCTGCTTGGCGCCACGGCGAAAACGTGCCACTAGCTGCCCTAGCTTATCGCGACGCCAGGTTTCTTCACGGACAATTTGCAAGCTAGCAATGGTTGCCGCGGCAATCGCCGGGGGCAGTGCCGTGGTGTAAATATAACTGCGTGAATATTGAATCAGGGTTTCGATCAGCGCCTCGCTACCGGCGACAAAAGCGCCGAAGGTACCAAAGCTTTTACCCAGAGTGCCGACCAAAACAGGCACCTCCTCGACAGACATATTGAATTCTTCAACCAGACCACCGCCCTGCTGACCCAGCACGCCGACACCGTGAGCATCATCGACCATCAGCCAAGCACTGTGCTTTTTCGCCAAGCTGCTGATCTCGCGCAGCGGTGCCAGATTGCCATCCATACTGAAGACACCGTCGGTGACAATCAGCTTGCGCTCAGCACTGGACTGTTCGAGACGCTGATCAAGGCTGGCCATATCAACATGTTTGTAGCGTTTAAAATCCGCTTGGGAAAGACGCCCACCATCGAGTAACGAAGCATGATTAAGCTGATCTTGGAGGATCAGATCACGGCGTCCAATCAAGGCGTTAATCGCCCCAATATTGGCCATATAACCGGTAGAAAATAATAGCGCCCTCGGGCGGCCAGTATACTCAGCCAGCTGTTCTTCAAGTTCTTGGTGAACCACAGAATGGCCGCTGACCAGATGCGAGGCACCGCTGCCGGTACCATATATATCAGCCGCCTGCTTGAGAGCCAGACTAATATCAGGATGGCCAGCAAGGCCCAGATAATCATTGCTGCAAAAATTGATTAACGATCGGCCCTCAACCGACAAAGTCGAGGAACAGCCCGAGGCGACATTGAGACGCGTCCGATAGAGGTGCTCTTCACGGCGCAGATTTAACTGCGCCTGAAGTGTCGCGTCCATAGAGTTCATTGAGAGAACTAACCGGCGCGATAAAACTGCGAATCAGTCTTAACGTCCGAGAGTGTTTGATGTAACTCAGCTTCCTGCTCGTCATTGGTTTTATCCACATGAAAAGGCTCAGGGGAAATACCCAGACGCTCAAACAACTGCATATCGGTATTGGCTTTGGGGTTCGGCGTAGTGAGCAATTTCTCGCAATAGAAAATCGAATTAGCGCCTGCCATAAAGGCCATAGCCTGCATCTGCTCATTCATATCTTCACGGCCAGCCGAAAGACGCACATAGGACTTAGGCATCATCAAACGAGCCACGGCGATAGTGCGAATAAACTCAAAGGGATCCAGATCCGCCTGATCGGCCATGGGCGTACCCGCGACTTTAACCAGCATATTGATCGGCACAGACTCCGGATGCCGCGGCAAATTAGCCAACTCCATTAACAAGCCCGCACGATCCTGCTGCTTCTCACCCATACCGACAATCCCACCGGCACAGACTTTCATGCCTGAATTACGCACATTGGACAGAGTATTGAGACGGTCTTGGTAGGTTCTGGTGGTAATCACCTCACCGTAGAATTCTTTAGAGGTATCGAGATTATGGTTGTAGTAGTCGAGACCGGCACTGGCCAGCTTCTCCGACTGCTCTTCGCTAAGCATACCCAGCGTCATGCAAGTCTCCAGACCCAAGGCCTTCACTTCGCGAATCATATGGGCGACTTTTGGAATATCCCGATCGTGGGGAGAGCGCCAGGCAGCACCCATACAGAAACGGCTGGAACCACTGGCCTTAGCCGCTTTCGCCGCCTCAATCACCGCCTCGATTTCCAGCAGTTTCTCTTTTTCCAGACCGGTATCGTAGCGAGCACTCTGAGGGCAGTACTTACAATCTTCAGGACAGGCGCCGGTTTTGATCGACAGCAAGGTGCTCAACTGCACCTGATTGGGATTGAAATGGCGACGATGCATCACCTGAGCATCAAACAGCAGATCATTAAACGGCTGATTAAATAGCGCCAGAACTTCTTCGCGCTGCCAGTTGTTGCGGATTGTATTGTCTCGGGAGGCTGCCATAGCCAAAACTCCATCATTGTCAGTCAGATCGGCCAATGATAGAGCGACAGATTTCACTGTCAACTTAAATTGTTGCGGATGGTTAACGGTGAGATTCTAAGTTGTCGCAGATATAGACGACTCGCTGACAAATTTGGGGACGCAGATTGCATAACCAGAAACACGCACCTATAATAACTATAGGTTATCAAAACACAGCAAAGGATTTGCGCATGGCGAAGAAGAGTAATATTTCGCTCCTACCTTGGATTACTAAAGCAAAGGCCCTTCCTGAAATAAGGCGTATAGCCTCACAGGAGACTGGAAGCCTAATCATTCTTAATCATACCCGCGACCGACAACAGCAGCGTAATGTCACGGACCGACAGATACTCAACGTGCTTAAAAATGGTGAATTGACCGGTCAATTCGAATGGGATACTCGAAACGGCGGGGCTGGAAGTGCAAGCTGTCCAGAATTACTGCAGGTGACCATGTTTCTGTGATTGCGAAACTGGTAGAACGAGACGGCAATAAATGCCTAATCATTACAGTATGGAATTAACTATGTATCAA
>Ga0209199_1001210_pt1 | contig 31973 bp, 32 predicted proteins | sample COGITO_mtgs_1105_7_FD_184805 | JGI IMG/M metagenome (GOLD analysis project Ga0209199, IMG submission 184805) | Pelagic marine microbial communities from North Sea - COGITO_mtgs_110523 (SPAdes) (version 2) | ecosystem: Environmental > Aquatic > Marine > Epipelagic ...
GAGGAAAGAAAACCGGGGCGGATCATCGATATAGCTGAATCGTTCCGACAACCGCAGTCAAGCCAACAAATTCGGCTTCTTCAGGACTCGCAGTATAGTCCCTTTTCAAATCGATCCGGCTCCTTTTGTAATCAAAGGTTCACCGCCGCACATCCGTTAACATATTTGCGCACAGCACAAACGCTGTATTTGTGGGGAAAACGGCTTATTTATTGTCATATAGCCCAAAAGGAGCACCAAATGGCCGACCTTTCAACTTTTCCGATCACTCAAAAGTGGCCCGCGCAGAACCCTGATATCTTGCAGTTGTATTCCTTTCCGACACCCAACGGTGTGAAAGTGTCCATCGCGCTGGAAGAGACGGGCATTCCCTATGAGGCACACAAAGTGACGTTGTCCGATGCGGATGTGAAAAGTCCTGAATTTCTGTCGCTGAACCCCAACAACAAGATCCCGGCGATCATTGACCCCAACGGCCCTGATGACGCACCCATTGGCATTTTCGAATCCGGTGCGATCCTTTTGTATCTGGCCGAAAAATCCGGCAAATTGGCTGGCACTTCAGCATCGGAAAAGGCCCGCGTGACGCAATGGGTGATGTTCCAGATGGGCGGCCTTGGTCCCATGCTGGGCCAGCTTGGGTTCTTTTCGAAATTCGCGGGTTCCGAGTGGGAAGATAAACGCCCCCAACAGCGCTACATCGCGGAGGCCAAGCGCCTGCTGGGCGTGTTGGAAGGCGAGTTGAACGGCCAAGACTGGATCGCAGGCGATTATTCCATCGCAGACATCGCAATTGCCCCATGGCTGCGCGCACTGGACTTTTACGGCGTGAAAGAACTGCTTGGTTGGGAGGATCACAAGAACCTCGTGGCCTATCTGGACCGATTCACCGCCCGCCCCGCGGTGCAAAAGGGACTGGTGATCCCGCCAAGGGACTGAATGCACGGGGCGGGTGCCGGTAAGGCCGACAATACGCCGTGCCAGATAAAGGTAGTGTCTCAGTTTGAAAAGCCTTGATCGTACACAGGGTGAGCATTGGGCGAGGCTCCAATGCTTGGTTTCTTCACTGCGTCGTCACTCTTTCCCCAGCAAGTGATGCAGATCAAGTCGCTACGCCCGATTTTAATATTATCTGTGGATTGTCCGCCCGTACATGAAACCATTTAGTTGGCGCTTATGACTTCACTTCAAGATCAGGCTTTGCCTAGAAAAAACGGTGGGTCGCCACCGCCGATGGGGGCGAAAAAGACCCGAGACGCCTGCCTATGCAATAAACTCGGCACTTGTGTGTTTCAGGAATAGCAGATCATGCCAGATAGCCGCTTGGGAGATGCAGGCACAGAAAAGCAAAAGCCGACCAAAACATAGGTCAGCGCGGAGGCAGGGCGATTACGCATGCAATACATTGAAAACAAAACTTTCGACGAAATGCACATCGGTGACAGCGCAGAGCTGACGCGTGTATTGAAGCCGGGCGACATCGAATTGTTCGCCGTTATGTCCGGTGACGTGAATCCTGCGCATGTCGACTCTGACTTTGCGCATTCGGATATGTTTCACAAAGTCATCGCGCATGGCATGTGGGGCGGCGCGTTGATTTCCGCTGTGTTGGGAACCGAATTGCCCAGCCCCGGCACGATCTATCTTAATCAGAACCTGAGTTTCCGAAATGCTGTCGGTCTGGGCGATACCATCACGGTGCGCGTAACCGTCGCTGAAAAAAGCGCCGAGCATCCTCACGTCACCCTCGATTGCCTCTGTCTCAACCAAGACAACGAGATCGTCATTGAGGGGAGGGCCGTGATTGTCGCCCCGACAAAAAAGGTACGCCGCCCCCGTGTTTTATTGCCAGAGGTTCACCTGCACGAGCGTGGCGCACGGTTCGCTGCCCTAACCAAGGCGGCAGGCGTCCTTGCACCTGTCCGCACTGCCGTCGTGCATCCCTGCGATGCCCTGTCTCTTGAAGGGGCTGTGCTGGCTGGCACAAAGGGGATGATCGTTCCCATTCTCGTCGGCCCAAAAGCCAAGATCGAGGCCACCGCCGCCGAGGCACAACTGGACCTGAGCGGGATCGAGATCGTCGATGTCCCCCACAGTCATGCAGCCGCTGAACGCGCAGTGGCATTGGCGCGCGAAGGCAAAGTCGACATGCTGATGAAGGGCAAGATCCATACCGATGAATTGCTGGCACCGGTGGTCAACAAGGAAACCGGCCTGCGCACAGAGCGGCGGATGAGCCATGTGTTTGCGCTGGATGTCCCGAACTACCCCAAGCTGTTGTTGATCAGCGATGCTGCCATCAACATCTTTCCCGATCTGTCCGTCAAACGCGACATTGTGCAGAATGCAATCGACCTTGCATTGGCGCTCGGGATTGCGGCGCCAAAGGTCGCTCTTTTGTCGGCAATAGAAACCGTTACGCCCAATATTCCATCCACGGTGGATGCGTCTGCGCTGTGTAAAATGGCCGACCGCGGGCAAATCGTCGGCGGGCTTCTGGACGGGCCGTTGGCATTTGACAATGCGGTGTCCAAGGCCGCCGCTGAAACAAAGGGCATCCACTCCGAGGTCGCAGGCGATGCGGATATCCTGATCGCGCCCGATCTGGAGGCCGGAAACATGATCGCCAAACAACTGATATATCTGGCTGGCGCCGACGCTGCCGGCATCGTGCTGGGCGCGCGGATACCAATTGTTCTGACCAGCCGCGCAGACGGCGTGATGTCGCGGCTTGCATCTGCTGCGATGGCGCAATTGTTGATCAATTATCACATCACAGGTGACAAAGCATGACACAGGTTCTTTTGACGCTGAATGCCGGATCATCCAGCCTAAAATTCGCGGTATTTGACCGTGAGACCTTATCGGAGACAGCCCAGATCAGCGGCAAATTTACCGGCATCGGAGGCGCACCAGCCTTCACGGCCCGAGACGAAACCGGCGCGCCTTTGGACAACGCTGAACTGGAAACCATCAACGCCGACGCTGACCATGAGCAACTGATTGCCAGATTGTTTGACTGGCTCGAACAGCATCTTGGCCAGATGTCATTGGAAGCCGTTGGTCACCGCGTTGTTCATGGCGGCAGAAATTTCTCTGTCCCAACCTTTATCAACGACGAGGTCTTGCAGGAACTGGAACTGCTTTCGCCCCTCGCGCCTTTACATCAACCCCATAACCTTGCCGCAATACGTGCCGTCGCCAAATGGCGGCCCGGTTTGCCGCAGATCGCCTGTTTTGACACAAGCTTTCACCGGACCCAAAGCAGAACCGCCCAACTGTTCGCCCTGCCCCGCGCATTAAGCGACGAAGGTGTCGTTCGGTATGGGTTTCACGGGCTGTCTTATGACTATATCGCCGGTGTTTTGCCGCAGTACCTTGGCGACCGCGCAGGTGGCCGCGTGATCGTGGCGCACCTTGGTAACGGGGCCAGCATGTGCGCGATGCATGACCGCAAAAGCGTGGCGACCAGCATGGGTTTCACAGCACTTGACGGGCTGATGATGGGACGGCGATGCGGCACATTGGATCCCGGTGTTGTGCTCTATCTGATGCAGGCCAAGGGCATGGATGCCGCCGAGATCGAAAACCTGCTTTATCGGAAATCCGGTCTTCTGGGTGTTTCCGGCGTCAGTAACAATATGCAAGTTCTACAGGAAAGCGACGATCCTCACGCAAGCGAAGCCATTGACCTTTATTGTTTTAGGGCAGCCAGCATTCTTGCGGGTCTTGTGCCCTCTATCGGTGGCCTTGATGCGTTGGTTTTTACTGCCGGCATAGGCGAGAATTCAGCACTTGTGCGCAAGAACATTTGCGACCGGCTGGCATGGCTGGGTCTTGAGCTGGACAGTGCCGAGAATGCCAGAGACGCAGCCTGCATCAGCCAGCCCCAATCCCGTGTCAAGGTTCTTGTGTTGCCAACAAACGAAGAGGCTGTTGTGGCAAAAGCCTGGCAAAATTTATTGCCTTAGCCCGCAAGCAAAAGCCGGTGGAACCGCGGCCCATATTTAGACCAAATTCATAAAAACGATCCCGAAGGAGATTATCTTGAAACGCTATATCCTTTTGTCTGCAGCTACGGCTGTCTTGCTGGCCGGTGCCGCCTTTGCCGTCGAGGCGGGCACAGAATGATCAGGCCTATAAAACCGCAACCGCACGGTCGGGTCTGGGATCCACTGGTGCGCCTGACCCATTGGACGATTGCCTTGGCCATCATCCTCAACGGCTCCGTCATCGGTGAAAATGCGCAGGCTCATATCTGGATCGGATACATCGCGCTGGGGTTTCTGGCGCTCAGGTTATTTTGGGGTGTCATCGGCCCAAAAATGCGCGGTTCTCATCTTTTCCTGTCAGTCTATCTGCCGCGATGCGCCACATTTCGCGTTTGAGACGCGCCTCGCATCCCAAGTACCGCTCGCATAATCCGTTGGGTGCATTGATGGTTTATGCGCTGTGGGGAACCCTTGTTGTGGTGTCCCTCACCGGGATCGCACTGCAAAACGCCCCTATCCCCGAGAATGAAGACCGCTACAGCGCAGAATTCAATCACGAGAGTGAAACGTTCATCGAAGAACTGCATAAAGCAACCGCTTCATTCTTGCTGCTGCTGGCCGCGTTGCATGTCGGTAGTGTCGTTCTGAAGTCCCGCCTGTCCGGCCAAAACCTGGTGCGCCCGATGATTTCGGGGCGCCGACCCTGAAAGCCCATGAATTAGCGAACAGCGGCTCTGGACCTGAGTGGGTTTGCCCTTAATTGCTGGAACGATCGCAGGCAACTGGCATGAATTTTCAACGAATACCCGCAGATGCCGACCGGCAACAAATTGTCATTTCCAGAATCAAGGCCACGGTAGATTCCGGGATGGCTGTACCAGATCCCTCCGGCCAATTTTACCCAGCGATTGATGATGTTCCAGTGATCTTTTTTGAAAAAACATTTTGTTTTACTACAAGGAAGAGGTGCGAGACGAGCCGTATACAATCCGCTTCCGCAAAGCGCGGACAATGACCGAAGACAAGGTCGTAGATTGGCAGGTCAAGGCAGGCGATATTGTGAAAAATGGCGATGAACTTGTCGACATCGAAACCGAAAAAATCACCAACGTCTGCGAAGCACCGGCAAGCGGTGTCTTTCGCCGCCGTGTGGCACAGAACGGCACCATCCTGCCCGTCGGCGTGCTGATCGGGGTCATCGCAGACACCGACACGCGCCCGAGGGTTCCAAGCTATGATTATTCCTTGTTTGGCAGTGTCAAAAACGCCCCTTTGGACAACATCCGTCAATTATTGGCCGCCGCATGACATCAAGCTAGCAGAACCTCCCGCACGTCACCCACCATGAAGAGGTCGACATTGCCGATCTGGAAAAACTGCGCCACACACGCAATGAAGCTGCGGGTAACGCCGGTCAGAAACTGTCGTCACTGTCCTTCATCATCACAGCCTGTATTGCGGGATTGAAGGCGTTTCGCGATGTAAATTCGTCGCTTAATGTTTCGGGAAAATTGCGTTTCGGCTTATGCTGCCACTGTCTTTGTCATACGATCACAGGGTGTTAGATGGTACCAAGGCAGCCCGGTTCGTCGGGTTCGTTCGTGATCAATTGCAATCTCCCGACCAGATGGTTTGAACGGGTATTACGCCAAGTTACTGAATGCGAGCGCAGGCTTACGTCCAGAAACAGCATCAAGACGAAACAATCATTTACGGGTCCGGAAGTTACAGACTACCGAACATGCAAGGACTGTCGAGCGGCCAGAGGGTACTGTTCAAGTCACGCTCACAAGTGGTCTGACACAGAACAAATAGAGCACAGGCCTCGGAGCGCGATACCGCCGATTACCCTCAGGCCAGAGCCTGCGCGATACGCGCTGCCAATTGGGTCGCAACATCGGTTTTGCTCATCCGTGGCCAACCTTCTGCGCCTGCGTCAGAGATCAGCGTGACCGCATTTTCGCTGCCCCCCATGATGCCCGTTTCGGGTGAAACATCATTCGCCACGATCCAGTCACATCCCTTGCGCTTGCGCTTGGCCGTGGCGTTTTCGATCACATCATTGGTTTCTGCCGCAAAGCCGACAACCAGCTTTGGCCGCCCTTTGCCCAATTGCGCCACAGTTTTCAAAATGTCGGGGTTTTCCGCAAATTCCAGCACGGGCAAACCGTCCTTGGATTTTTTCAACTTGCGGTCACTGGCGCTACTGACGCGCCAGTCGGCGACCGCAGCCGCAAAGACGGCGGCGTCTGCGGGTAACGCGCCCTCAACCGCATTCAGCATCTGGTGCGCGGTTTGCACCCTAATAACCTCAACACCTGAGGGCGGCGGCACATCCGCAGGGCCGGTCACAAACACCACATGCGCGCCCAGCGCCGCAAGGGCGGCGGCGAGTGCCGTGCCTTGCGCGCCCGAGGACCGGTTCGCGATATAGCGCACCGGGTCAATCGGTTCATGGGTCGGGCCGGAAGTCACCAGAATACGTTGACCCGTCAGCGGACCATCGACAAAATGCGCCTGAATGGCTGCGACAATTTCCATCGGTTCAGCCATGCGGCCCGGACCAAATTCACCGCAAGCCATGTCGCCGTCATTCGGGCCAACAACCGCGACACCGTCGCCGCGCAATGTTACCAGATTGCGCTGCGTTGCCGGGTGATCCCACATGCGCACATTCATGGCGGGCGCAATAATCACCGGCGTATCAGTCGCCAACAGCAAGGTTGATGCCAGATCATTCGCCACGCCCTGCGCCATTTTCGACATCAGATCCGCCGTTGCCGGGGCCACGACGACCAAATCCGCAACGCGGCTTAACTGGATATGGCCCATCTCGGCCTCGTCCCCGAGGTCAAACAGATCACTGTACAATTTGGACCCCGCCAACGCGGAAACGGACAGTGGTGTAACGAACTCTTCGCCCGCTTTGGTCAAAACCGGCGTCACGGCGGCACCGCGTTCGCGCAACCGGCGGATCAGATCAAGCGATTTGAATGCTGCGATCCCCCCGCCAATGATCAGCAGAATATGTTTGCCGTCCAACATCATGCGCCCCTTGCCAGCCTTTGGTCACACAACCATAGAATGGGTGCAAGCGCTGCGCCAGCACCAAGGCAGGGACGCGCCCGTCAGTTCAGGAAATGCAGAACTTCGCGGGACTGACCTTCTAACGACTTGCGCATCTTGGCAAATGCTGCCGCTTCAAGCTGGCGCACGCGTTCTTTCGACAGTTTCAATTCAGCGCCAAGACTTTCCAGCGTGCGCGGTTGATCACGCAGCTTACGCTCTCGCACGATAAACTGCTCACGCTCGTTCAGCTCTTTCATGGCCGACAACAACCATGCGCGCAATTGCGCCGTGTCGTGGCTGTCTTCGACTTTTTCTGCAGCTTGCGCGCTATCATCGACCAGCGCATCAATCCATTCACGGCCCTCATCCTCAGCCGACTGCGTCGCGTTCAACGAATAATCGGACCCGGACAGACGGCCTTCCATCATCTCGACATCATGCAGCGGCACGCCAATTTCGGTTGAGATCATCTGACGCAACTGGTGCCGGTCAAGCGGCTCACCTGCTGATGCTGCCTCACGCTCCAGCCGCGCCTGCACGCGGCGCATGTTGAAAAATAACGACTTTTGCGACGACGTCGACCCGGTACGGACCATGGACCAATTGCGCATCACGTGATCCTGAATGCTCGCTTTGATCCACCAGACCGCGTAGGTCGAGAACCGCACACCACGGTCAGGGTCAAACTTGTCAGCAGCTTTCATCAAACCCAATCCGGCCTCTTGGATCAGGTCGTTCATCGGCGCGCCATACCGTTTGAATTTGCCGGCCATTGAAATCGCCAGACGCATGTAGGCAGTTATCAACCGGTGCAAAGCAGCCTCATCGCGCTGATCGCGCCATGCATAGGCCAACTCAAGCTCCGTCTCAGCGTCCAGCAATTCAGCCTTCATCGCTGTCCGAGTGAGCGAAAATTCACGCGCCGTTTGTAAAGCCATCACTATTTCCCCTGACCAGCGGCGCACCTTGTGGCGAACCTTTGCAAAGTGTACGCATGAACCCTCTGATTTGTTCCGTACTTGGGTGAGAAAAATGTTGCCAAACCGTTGTTTTGTGCTGGGGGGCGCTGCATCAGGCAAGTCCCTTTGGGCGGAAACGCTGACGGAAAAATACGGAAAATCAATGATCTATGTGGCAACTGGTCAGGCGTTCGATCCCGAGATGGAACAGCGTGTTAAAATTCACAAAGATCGTCGAAATCGGAATTGGACCACGGCAGAAGCGCCCATGGACCTTGGTCCGGTGCTTGCCTCCGCGACGGCCGAGAATGTGTTGCTGATCGACTGCGCAACCATGTGGCTTAGCAACCAGATGATGGCCGAAAGCGATCTGCAGGCGGCCCAGTCCAGCCTGACGGACAGCCTAGCGCGCTGTGCTGCGCCGTGGATCATTGTCTCGAACGAAGTCGGGCACGGCATCGTACCTGACAACAAACTTGCCCGTGCGTTTCGGGAAGCGCAAGGAAGGCTCAACTGCGTGCTAGCGGCGCACTCCGACCTTGCCGTGATGATTACCGCAGGATTACCTCAGGTGTTGAAAGGGGAATTGCCATGACCGTCTGGCATTGGGTCCGACACGGGCCGACACACGAAAAAACCTTTGTCGGATGGCGCGATGTGCCCGCTGATCTGTCGGATACAGCGCAGATTGCACGTTTGCACACCCACTTACCACAAGAGGCCTTGATCATTTCCTCTGACCTGATCCGCTGCATTGCCACGGCTGATGTGCTGCACGGCGATACCCGCACCCGCTTGCCGCATGATCCCGACCTGCGAGAGCTGAATTTTGGCGTTTGGGACGGCATGCACTTTAGCGATGTGGCAAAGCGTGATCCTATTCTGTCCCGCGACTACTGGGAAAAACCCGGCGATATCAAAGCACCAAGCGGCGAAAGCTGGAACGAGGCGGCTGCACGGGTCGGACGCGCCGTGGATGCGCTGAACCACGCCCATCCCGATGCGCATATCATCGCTGTCGCCCATTTCGGTGTGATTCTGACACAGGTGCAGCGCGCCCTTGGTGTCACGGCCTATGCCGCAATGGCGCATAAGATCGACAATCTGTCTGTCACGCATATGACCCATGATGCCGGAACTTGGTCGGTCGGCGGGATCAATCACCTTCCGTGATGGCATTGGCCACGAATTTACGTTTGTCGCAAGGATGCGGTGCGCATTAACGTCGGCATATGACATATGACCTTTTTATCGGCGATCGCACCTTCTCCAGCTGGTCCTTACGGGGATGGCTGATGTTGGAAAAATTCAATCTGCCCTTCCGCACGCATCTGGTCGGCCTTTATAGCGGCACAATGGCCAAAGACCTCGCGCCGCTGGCACCCGCACAGCTTGTTCCCGTCTTGCGCACCCCCGAAGGGACCGTGGTTGGTGAAAGCATTGCCATGGCCGAAACGTTGGCCGAACGGCACCCGGACGCAGGGATGTGGCCCGATGATGCGGCAGCACGCGCAACCGCACGGTGGTTGTGTGCAGCAATGGCATCTGGCTTTGGTGCGTTGCGCGGGGCTTGCCCGATGCAGTTGGCCCATGTGAATGTGGGGTTCCCCGCAAGCGACGCTGTCCAAGCGGACCTCGCGCGGATTGAGGCGCTGTGGCAGCACGCCGCTACATTCAAGAAAACCGGTGGTCCTTGGCTCTTTGGTGCATATTCACTGGCCGATGTATTCTATGCGCCCGTGGCCGCGCGGATCGTTGGATACGACTTGCCCGTCTCTGACGCGGCCCGCGCCTATTGTAAAACCACCCTTGCAGACCCTGCCTTCCAAAACTGGCGGGCCGAGGGCCTTAAGACAACCTATGACCCCTTCCCCTATGATATGGGCGTTCCAACAAAACCTTGGCCGACGGATCGTTAGAAAGCCCGACTGTTAACCATTCCTAAACCAACCCTCCCTACCCATTAACCAATTGGTAAATGGAGAGAAGCATGGTTTCACGCGCCTATACGGTTGCGTTTCAGGGGGTTGAGGCGCGCATCGTCGAAGTGCAATGCGCCGTGACCGCTGGCCTGCCTGCATTTTCCATCGTGGGGCTGCCCGACAAAGCCGTGTCAGAGGCGCGCGACCGGGTCCGCACCGCGCTTACTTCAATGGCGATAGCGCTGCCCTCCAAGCGGATCACCGTGAACCTGAGCCCTGCGGACCTGCCCAAGGAGGGCAGCCATTTCGACCTGCCCATTGCATTGGCGTTGCTGGCAGCGCTCGATATTTTGCCGGATGATGTGACCCAGAACACCGTCGCCCTGGGGGAATTGTCGCTTGATGGCACCCTGGTGCCCGTTGTCGGCGCGCTGCCTGCAGCCCTTGCCGCAGCAGAACACAACCGGTCCCTCTTGTGCCCCCTAGGCTCTGGCGCAGAAGCCGCATGGGTCGGCAATGCGCAGGTGATTGCCGCCGCAACATTAAGCTGCGTAGTGCGTCATTACACGGGCCAAACCCCGATCAGCCCGGCAGAACCGGGTGAGGTTCCGCCCCTTCCCCACAGCAGGGATTTGCGCGATGTCAAAGGGCAGGAACGCGCCAAACGCGCGCTCGAGATTGCGGCAGCAGGTCGCCATCACTTGATGTTTGTCGGCACACCCGGTTCTGGCAAAAGCATGTTGGCGGCGCGGTTGCCCACAATCCTGCCCCCCTTGACCGCATCCGAGGCGCTGGACACTTCGATGATCCATTCCCTTGCAGGGCTGTTGGATGAGGGGGGCATTTCCCGCGCACGCCCTTTCCGTGAACCACACCATACCGCGTCGATGGCCGCGATCATCGGCGGTGGGCGGCAGGCAAAGCCCGGTGAAGTCAGCCTTGCCCATAACGGAGTTTTGTTCATGGACGAATTTCCGGAATTCCCCCGCGCCGTGCTGGAAACGCTGCGCCAACCCATTGAGACCGGCGAGGTGATGATCGCACGCGCCAATGCGCATGTGAAATATCCGTGCAAGTTCATGTTAGTGGCCGCCGCAAACCCGTGCAAATGCGGATACCTGAGCGACCCGGCGCGCGCCTGCGCCCGAGTTCCGCATTGTGGTGAGGATTACATGGGCCGGATATCGGGGCCACTGCTGGACCGCTTTGACCTGCGCGTCGATGTCCCGCCCGTCGCCTTTACCGATCTTGATTTACCCGCATCCGGAGACAGTTCCGCAACAGTCGCGGGGCGGGTCGCGGCGGCGCGTGACATTCAGACAGCGCGGTTTGCCGCATACCCAACGATGCAAGCAAATGCGGATGCAGAAGGCGATATGCTGGACCAGATCGCCACACCCGACACTGAGGCACGTGCACTGCTAAGCAAGGTTGCAGAGCGGTTTCATCTGTCCGCGCGTGGCTACCACAGGGTCATGCGCGTGGCGCGCACAATTGCCGATCTGGAGGGCGCACCAACAGTCAAAAGACCACATATCGCAGAGGCCGTGAGTTTCAGACTTGCGCAGACTGCGACGCCCTAGCTGCGTTTTGCCTCAATCGCTTCCCAGATTTTGGCGGCGATGTTGACGCCGTCAAAGCGCTCAAGCTCTTGAATGCCTGTGGGCGACGTTACATTGATTTCAGTCAAATAGTCCCCGATGACGTCAATACCGACGAAAACCTGACCCTTTTCTTTCAAAAGCGAGCCGATGCGCGCGCAAATCTCAAGATCACGATCAGTCAGGCCAATCTTCTCAGGGCGTCCCCCGACGTGCATGTTTGACCGTGTTTCACCTGCTGCGGGCACTCGGTTGATGGCACCAACTGCAACACCATCGACCAGAATGACGCGCTTGTCCCCTTTGGAAACATCCGGCAGAAATTTCTGAACAATCAACGGCTCGCGGGAAAAGCCGGTAAATAATTCATGCAACGACGTAAGGTTGCGGTCATTGACGTCCAAGCGGAACACACCCGCACCACCATTGCCATAAAGCGGCTTTAGGATGACATCACCGTGCTTGGCCTTGAAGGCTTTGATCGTCTCCAAATCACGCGCAATCGTTGTTGGTGGCGTCAGGTCAGGAAACTCAAGTACCAGCAATTTCTCAGGATAGTTGCGGACCCAAAACGGATCATTAACCACCAGTGTCGTCTGCTTGAGCCGGTCAAGCAGATGCGTCAATGTAATGTAGTGCATGTCAAAAGGCGGGTCTTGCCGCAACCAAACAACATCATACTCGGCCAGATCGACCTCTCTTTGCGGGCCAAGCTCAACATGTTCGCCCTGCACACGCTTGACCGTAAAATCATGCCCACGCGCCGTTATGCGCCCTTCTTGATAGGCCAAATGGTCCGGTCCGTAAAAAAACAACTCGTGCCCGCGCGCCTGCGCTTCTTCGGCAAGGCGAAAGCTGCTGTCTGCGTTGATATTCACGTCCCCGATCGGGTCCATCTGAAAGGCGATTTTCATGGGCTGGTCCTTGCTGCTTGCCATTTAGATGGCGCAGCAAAGGTCCGGATGCAATGGTCAGCCGTGACCAAATGCGTTTTCAATAATTCGCGTGTCACCACGCTGATCGACCAAAGCCACATCAAACCTCACTTCGGTCAAACTGCCATTCGGCTCCTGCCCCAGAAATTCCTCAGCAGAACGATAGATGCGATCCTTCTGCCTGCGTGACAGGCTTTCTGCAGCATTGCTGAAATTTCGCGCCTGTTTCACTTCAACAAAGATCAGGCCGTTGCCATCGCGCATGATCAGATCAATCTCACCGCCTTTGCCACGCCACCGGCGCCGCGCAACGGCAAATCCACGCCCTTCATAGTCCTGCGCAATCCGGTCTTCCGCAGCCAATCCGGCATGATAGGCCATTTTCCCGCGGTGGTGACGGCCTGCAACTGCCATGATAATTCCTTATGCGTTACCTTTGCTGAGCGCCAATGCCGCCTGATAGACCTGTCTGCGTGGCAAGGCGTGCGCCTTTGACACCAGATCAACAGCATCCCGGATCGACAAATCCGTCAGCGCCTTTTCCAATGCAACGCCTAGGTCAAATTCGCTAACAACCGGTAAACGTCCACGGTCCACCAGAACCACAACCTCGCCCTTTATGGACTGGTTTTCGTAAAATTCGGCCAATTCCTTGAGCGAACCGCGCCTTATCTCTTCAAACTTCTTGGTCAACTCACGGCACATCGCTGCGGGTCGCTCTGGCCCAAGCGTCTGTGCCGCATCCATCAACATGGCCCCCAGCCGCTTGGGCGATTCGTAAAACACAAGTGTGCCGGGAATGTCGCGCAGCGCCTCAAGGCTTGTCCGGCGCGCGGTTTTGGACGACGGCAGAAACCCCGCAAAGAAAAACGCATCTGTGGGCAAGCCCCCCAGCGCAAGTGCGGTTAACACAGCCGACGGCCCCGGTGCGCAGGTTACATTCAGGCCTGCTGCAACAGCCCCCCGCGCCAATTCAAAGCCCGGATCGGCGATAAGTGGCATTCCTGCCTCAGATGCATAGGCAACTGATTTGCCGTCCCGGATCGCTGCCAGCAGCTTGTTCTGCGCACCCGTGCCACTGTGATCATGCAGCGCCAGAACCCGCCTGTCACCCAAGGGAACCCCATGGATGTCCATGAGTTTCCGCAGGCTGCGGGTGTCTTCGGCCGCCAAGACATCAGCCGATGCCAGCACGTCCAACGCACGCAGAGTGATATCGCGGGCCGTGCCAATCGGGACGCCGACAAAGTATAAACCCGCCGACAGGGGTATCATTTGGTAATTCACGCTGGACCCGCCTTTCGCACTCTCTATGATCACGGCCATGTGAAACGGCCCGTGCGCCGTACCGATCACCCGGGGAGTGAGACCGATATGATTGCTTTTTTCGAGGCCAGCCGCAAGAAGCTGCGATTGCTGATTTTGCCACTGTTTGCCTTTGCACTTGCCGCCTGCGATCCAGCAGCCTTGGGCAGTTTGACAAATACAGGCGGCCCAAAGATTGACGCGAACGCACCGGTCGCTGTGGCGTTGTTGATCCCGCGTGGCGGTTCCGCGAGTGACAATCTTTTGGCACAGAGCCTTGAAAACGCGGCGCGTTTGGCGATCCGCGATCTGGACGGCGTGCAGATTGATCTACGTGTCTACGGAACTGCAGGGTCGGCGGCAAATGCGTCCAGTGCCGCGGCCCAAGCCGTTAACGATGGTGCCAAAATCATCCTTGGACCCGTCTACGGCGAAGCGGCGAATGCAGCTGGCCTTGCGGCGGCGCAGGGCGGCGTGAACGTACTGTCCTTCTCCAACAATCCCACAATCGCGGGCGGCAACGTATTTGTTCTTGGACCGACGTTCAGCAATACAGCTGATCGACTGGTTGGCTATGCCAAACGCAATGGCAAAGACCGTATCGTCGTGCTGCACAGTGACGATGTGGCAGGACAACTGGGCCGCAATGCCATTCAGCAGGCGATCTCTGCCAACGGCGCAACACTTGCAGGCACGGTCGACTATGCCCTCAGCCAAGAGGCGGTTGTCGCGGCCGTGCCGCGCGTCCGCTCGACCATAGACAGTTCTGGCGCAAACGCGGTCTTTATGACCACATCTTCGGCCACTGCCTTGCCCTTGTTTGCGCAGTTACTCCCAGAAGCGGGCGTGACATCCGCTACCTCGCAGTACATCGGTCTGACGCGCTGGGATATTCCTGCGCAAACCCTGACACTGCCCCGTATTCAGGGTGGTTGGTTCGCATTACCAGACCCCGGTGCATCCAGCGCATTCGAACAAAAATACTCTGGCGCATACGGATCCAGCCCACATCCACTGGCAGGGCTGGCGTTTGACGGCATTGCCGCTGTTGGTGCTTTGGTCAAAACCGGTAAGGGCGACGCGCTGACCGGTGCCTCGCTGACGCAAGGTGCTGGTTTTCAGGGCGCGACGGGCATCTTCCGTCTGCGCCCAGACGGTACAAACCAGCGTGGCCTTGCTGTTGCGACCATCCGCAATCAGGGCGTTGTTATACTGGAGAATGCGCCCAAAGCATTCGGCGGCGCAGGCTTCTAAATTGCGCCAAACCCGAAGTAAAAAACCTGCATCAGACGCACAGCCTGCTGTGCGTCTTATTTGCGACGAAACCGTGATCTTTGACCATCAGGCGGTATATGAATCCCTGTCGCATGCTTGTACTAACGCGGGGTCCGGTGACGTCCGTGCGCAAACCGTGGCGATCCTGCGTGATGCGCAGAAAAACGGGCGGCGGCAGATTGCCGAACACTTTGCTGCAAAGCCCTTTGACGCCCGCGGCATGACGCGGTCCTATACGTATCTGACCGACCAGCTGGTCAAAAGCACATTGTTTGTTGCGACAAAGTATCTGCATCCAAAACCAAATCCGACTGATGGCGAACGTCTGTCTATCATCGGTGTCGGCGGTTATGGCCGGGGTGAGATGGCGCCGTTTTCTGACGTCGATTTGTTGTTTTTGATCCCGTACAAAGTCACTCCATGGTCTGAAAGCGTGATCGAGAGCATTCTTTACATGCTGTGGGACCTGAAAATGAAGGTCGGCCATTCCAGCCGCAGCATCCGCGACTGCATCCGCCTTGGACGCGAAGACAACACCATCAAGACATCCCTTCTGGAACATCGCCAGATCGCGGGGGACACAGTGCTTGCCACAGAACTCCGCCAACGTCTGAACGACGAGCTCTTTACTGGCACAGGGCGTGATTTTATCGAAGCCAAGCTGGGCGAACGCGACAATCGACACCTGAAACAAGGTCAGCGCTATGTCGTTGAGCCGAATGTGAAAGAAGGCAAAGGCGGTCTGCGTGACCTGCATTCGTTGTTCTGGATCGCCAAGGTTATCTACGACGTCGAAAAAGTGTCAGAGCTGGTCGACAAAGGCGTCTTTCGACCCGACGAATACGAGACATTTCGCGCTGCCGAGGATTTCCTCTGGGCCGTGCGCGGGCATCTTCACTTGCAAACGGGTCGCGCCACTGAACAACTGACCTTCGACATGCAGGTTCAGGTCGCAGACGCTATGGGGTACCAAGACACAGGAGGCAGGCGCGGTGTCGAAGTCTTTATGCAGACCTTCTTTCGCCACGCGACAGCCGTTGGCGATCTGACGCGCATTTTTCTAACGAACCTTGAAGCAATCCACATCAAGGCAGAACCGCTGTTGGAGCGCATGTTCCGGCGCCGTCCTCGGATCAAGGCGGGCTACAAAGTGGTGCACAACCGCATCGCGATCGAGGACGAAGGGGACTTCCTTGCAGACAAGCTGAACATCCTGCGCCTGTTCGAGGAAGCGTTGCGCACCGGCATGCTGATCCACCCCAATGCGATGCGGCTGGTGAAATCCAATCTTCATCTGATCGACGAAGGCATGCGCAACACCCCAGAGGCACAGCGCATTTTCCATGATCTGCTGCTCAAGCACGGCAATCCAGAACGCGCGCTGCGGCGGATGAACGAGCTTGGCGTGTTGTCCGCGTTCATTCCCGAATTTGAACCCATCGTGGCAATGATGCAGTTCAACATGTACCACAGCTATACCGTGGACGAACACACGATCCAGTGCATCGCCAACCTTGCGCGCATTGAAAAGGGCGAGTTGGTCGAAGAACTCCCGGTAGCCTCGTCGATCCTGCAACGCGGCGTGAACCGCAAGGTTCTCTATATCGCGATGTTGCTGCATGACATCGGCAAAGGACGGCCAGAGGATCATTCCATATTGGGCGCACAAATCGTGCGCAAAGTGGCACCGCGTCTGGGCCTGAAACAAGAAGAAGTCGACACCGCCGAATGGCTGGTGCGCTATCACTTGTTGATGTCGGATATGGCCCAAAAGCGCGATATTGCAGACCCCCGCACTGTGCGCGACTTTGCCAAAGCCGTGCAGACTGTCAAACGCCTTGACCTGCTGTGCGTGCTGACCGTCTGTGACATTCGCGGTGTCGGTCCCAATACATGGAACAACTGGAAGGCCGTGCTGATCCGCGCGCTCTACCGGCAAACCGAACGCGCGCTCGAAACCGGCCTTGAAGATCTGAACCGCGCCAACCGTGGAACAGAAGCCAAGAAGACCCTGCGCGAGGCGCTCAAAGACTGGCCGCGCAAAGCACTTCAAACGGAAACGGCCCGCCATTATGATCCCTATTGGCAGGGCTTGCATGTGACTGCGCACGTCGCCTTTGCCGATCTTCTGCGCGACATCGGTGAGGACGAAATTTGCGTCGATCTGCACCCCGACGAGGACCGCGACGCCACCCGCGCATGTTTCGTGATGGCCGACCATCCGGGCATTTTTGCCCGCCTCGCCGGTGCCTTGGCACTGGTTGGTGCAAATGTGGTCGATGCACGCAGCTACACCACCAAAGACGGCTATGTCACAGATGCGTTCTGGATTCAGGACGCCGAAGGCAATGCCTATGAGGCTGCTAAACTGCCCCGCTTGCGCCAGATGATCGAAAAGACACTGGCAGGCGAGGTTGTCGCCCGCGATGCGCTGAAATCCCGTGACAAAATCAAAAAACGCGAAAAGGCGTTTCGCGTGCCGACCCACATCACGTTCGATAACGACGGCTCGGAAATTTACACGATTATCGAGGTCGACACCCGCGACCGCCCCGGCCTGCTGTATGATCTGGCCCGCGCGTTGGCCGCCTCGAATGTCTACATCGCCAATGCGGTAATTGCGACCTACGGTGAACAGGTGGTTGATACGTTCTACGTCAAGGACATGTTCGGCCTGAAATACTATTCCGAAAGCAAACAGAAAACGCTTGAAAAACGCTTGCGGCAGGCCATTGCCGAAGGTGTTGAACGCGCCGACGTCTAACAGCTTTTACAAAAGCCCGTCGCCATGCTTATGATGTGCCATGACCCAAAGCACAAATAACGCGCCCAAACCCCGCGCCCTGACAACCGCAGACCTGAAAGAAAGCCTTAAACGCGGCATCGCAGACTTTGCTGCCGCCCCGATGGTGGATCTGTTTTTCGCCAGCTTCTTTGTGCTGACCGGAATGGTGATGTTCTGGATCACCTACGCCACCGGCACGACCTTTTGGCTGGTGCTGGCTGTCATGGGCTTTCCACTGGTTGGCACTTTGGCAGCCTTGGGTTTCTACGAAACCAGCCGGCTGCGGATGGCGGGTGAGCCGGTCGATTTCAACGCCATAAGGCGCATGGTCTGGAGCCATAAGAACGGTCAGCTACCGTGGCTTGCGACCATCATTGTGGTGATCTTCCTCTTTTGGTTCTTTCTGGGGCATATGATCTTTGCGCTGTTTCTGGGCCTTGCGCCAATGACCAACATCCACTCATCCCTCGATGTATTCCTCACCGCAGATGGCCTGATGATGCTGACCTTTGGCTCAGTGGTCGGTGCCCTTTTTGCCATCGTGATATTTGCCCTGAGTGTGTTGGGCATTCCGATGCTCTATGACCGCGACATTGATTTTATGACCGCGATTATCCGGTCCATGGGGGCGGTGCGTGCAAATCCGGTGATCTACCTTGCGTGGGGCTTCTTTCTAGCCATCGTCACCCTTGCTGCGATGCTGCCCCTGTTTCTGGGTTTGTTCATCGCGATGCCCGTGCTGGGACACGCAACATGGCACCTTTACAAGCGCGTAACAGAGTGATCTGGCGGACGTGCGCATTGCGCAGGTCCCTGTCGCACGCTAAGGCCGCCTCATGAAACCAATCCGCTTGATGTCCGGCTTCTTCACCGTAGGGATCTGGACCCTGCTCAGCCGTATTCTGGGCTTTATCCGTGAAATCCTGTTGTTGTCGCTGATCGGCCCCGGCCCGGTGATGGACGCCTTTGTTGCGGCCTTCCGCCTGCCCAACATGTTCCGCCGTTTTTTTGCCGAAGGCGCGTTCAACGCCGCCTTCGTCCCGATGTTCGCCAAGAAACTGGAGGGCGGCGAGGACGCGCAGGTATTCGCCCGCGATGCGTTCAATGGACTGGCACTGGTGTTGCTGGCGCTGGTCGGCCTCGCCATGGTCTTCATGCCCGGTTTTGTCTGGCTCACCGCCGAAGGTTTCTCGGGCGATGCGCGCTTTGACATGACCGTTGGCTACGCCCGCATTGTGTTCCCGTATATCCTGTGCATGTCGCTGTCAGCGCTCTTTTCGGGCATCCTGAACGCCACGGGCCGCTTTGCCGTCGCCGCCGCAGCGCCTGTTTTGCTTAATATCTTCGTCATTACCGCCATGACCGCCGGCGCTCTCATCGGTGGTGAGGTGGTGAACTGGTTGATCTGGTCAATCCCGCTGGCAGGAATCGCACAACTGGCTCTCACTTGGCGCGCTGCGGCGCATGCCGGCTTCAATCTGCGTCCCAGCCGCCCACGTTGGACCCCCGACATGAAGTCGATGATCGTCATCGCGCTGCCCGCTGCTCTTGCCTCCGGTGTGATGCAGATCAACCTTGTGGTCGGTCAGCTGGTTGCAAGCCAATACGACAGCGCTGTCTCATGGCTCTTTGCCGCCGACCGGCTCTACCAACTGCCCTTGGGCGTCGTCGGCATCGCCGTTGGTATCGTCCTGCTGCCGGATTTGTCACGCCGCCTACGCGCGGGCGATGACGCGGGCGCGCATACCGCGCTGTCACGTGCCGCCGAAATCTCGCTGGCGCTCACGATCCCCTCCGCCGTGGCCCTGATGGTTATCCCATTCACCCTCGTCTCGGTCTTGTTCGAACGTGGCGCGTCCAGCGTTGACGACACCGCAGCCATCGCTACCGCCGTGCTTATCTACGGCCTTGGCCTGCCCGCCTTCGTGCTCCAGAAAATCCTGCAGCCGGTGTATTTCGCCCGCGAAGACACCCGCCGCCCGTTTCACTTTGCCCTCGTCGCAATGGTGGTAAACGCTGCCCTTGCGGTTGGCCTTGCCCCCTTCATCGGATGGATCGCCCCCGCCATCGCCACCACGCTCGCCGGTTGGACCATGTTCGCCTGCCTTGCGCTTGGCGCAAGACGCTACGGCACAGCGGCAAAATTTGACGCGCGTTTTCACAAACGCATCTGGCGCATCCTCGCGGCATCGCTTGCAATGGGTGTGGCCCTTTGGGCCGGAAACGTGATCTTGCAACCCGTGCTTGGCATGCCGTGGTGGCGCGGCCTCGGGCTCATCGCCCTCCTTGCCATCGGCGCCGTCAGCTATTTCGGCATCGGTCACTTGATCGGTGCCTTCCGCCTGTCAGAGTTCAAAGGCGCCATACGCCGCAAAGGCTGACCCCTCTTGCCCTTCAATTTTCTAAATAAACTCTAAACCGACATCCGCGCCGATCACTGGCGCCTGATCTGACCAAGTATCTTGGCCCACTCCCCAGGCGCCAACAAAAAACAAAGCCCGAAGCCCACAAAGAACCCCGCCAGTTCCGCAACCCATTGCGTGCCCGTATCGAACAAAATCCCCCAGATCAGCTGAATTCCCATCAAAAACGCAATCAACGTGAATGCCCGGTACTGCTGTGTGCCCGTACCTGCCAATTGTCGCCACATAACAAACGAATAGCCCCCGATCAGCCCGTAAACGCTGGGATAGGCCCCGACCATCCACACCGGATCGTCCAGCAACAAGCCGTAGATCACCGCGCCCCCGACACCGGACACAACAAAGATCGCCAGAAATACCAGCTGTCCCATGCCTTCGGCCACCAACTTGCCCAGCGCCAACAGCAGTACCATGGCAAACAGCGCATGCGTGAACCCCAGATGGACAAACGGATAGGTCACCACCCTGCGCAGTTCGGCCATGGGCCACTGCCCGTTCGCGACCATCCAATCAAAAATCTGCCCCGAAAACCCGTAGTCACGCACAAATCCCAACCGCCAGCCGATCGCGCCGGGGCCGCCGATCATACCGGCCTCACCCAAAGACAATCCTGCCTCAACGCCCGCAATGGCAAGAAACACCAGCCAGACCATGGGCGGCAAAGGGTTCATCGGAGGTTCCAGATTTGGGTCTTGCATGGGTGGCGCTCCTTGACGGGGGTACGTGTCGTCATTAAGCCCAGCGCAACCTCAGTGCCAGCCCCATAAGGTCCGCCCCCATGTCCGACACAGCTCCCGCCTCAAAGTTCACTCCGCGCGTCTTTTCCGGCATTCAACCCTCGGGCGGTCTGACCTTGGGTAATTATCTGGGGGCGATCAAACGTTTCGTTTCTATGCAGGACGAAGATTTCGAGACCGTTTATTGCATGGTGGACCTGCACGCGATCACCGTCTGGCAGGACCCTGCCGATCTGCGCCACAACACACGCGAACTGGCCGCCGGCTTTATCGCATCGGGCATTTCACCTGACAAATCCATCCTGATCAACCAGTCCCAAGTGCCTGAACATGCGCAACTGGGCTGGATTTTCAACTGTGTCGCCCGCATGGGCTGGATGGGCCGCATGACCCAGTTCAAGGACAAAGCAGGCAAGAACACCGAAAAGGTGTCTCTCGGCCTTTTCGGCTATCCCGCCCTGATGGCCGCCGACATCCTTATCTATCACGCCACCCATGTGCCCGTGGGCGAAGACCAGAAACAACACCTTGAACTGACCCGCGACATCGCGGCCAAGTTCAACCACGACTACGGCGTTGATTTCTTTCCGATCACGGAACCAGTGATCGAAGGGGCCGCAACCCGCGTGATGTCCCTGCGCGATGGGTCCAAAAAGATGTCGAAATCCGATCCTTCTGACGCCTCCCGCATCAATATGACCGATGATGCAGACACAATTGCCAAAAAGATCCGCAAGGCCAAAACAGACCCTGATGCCCTCCCGTCCGAGGCGGCAGGTCTTGAGAACCGCCCTGAGGCGCGCAATCTGGTCAATATCTATGCCGCCCTGAACGAACAAACCGTTGATCAGGTTCTGGCCGACGTGGGTGGCCAGCAGTTTGGCACGTTCAAACCACAGCTCGCAGAACTGGCCGTTGCAAAGCTGGCGCCGATCTCGTCAGAAATGGCGCGCCTGATGAGCGACCCTGCCGAGATTGACCGCATGCTTGCCAAAGGGGCGCTGCAGGCCCGCGAGATCACAGCGCCAATCCTCAAGAAGACCTATGATATCATCGGCATGGTCAGCTAAGCACAATCACAGCAGACCATGGACAATCCCCTGACACTGCGCCAATTTCAACGCAGTGTAAAAAGGGGCGACCATCATGACGACCGGCTTTTTCTGGGATGAAATGTGCTTTTGGCACGCTGGTGGCAACTATGCCTCGACCATGCCCATCGGTGGCCTTGTGCAGCCGCTGGCCGCAGGTGGCCTGCCAGAAAGCCCCGAAACAAAGCGCCGCCTGAAAAGCCTGATGGATGTGACTGGCCTAAGCCGGGAGTTGGACCTGCGCAGCGCAGCACCTGCAACGCGCGAGGACCTACTGCGCGTCCATCCCGCCCACTATCTTGACGCCTTCAAAGAACTGTCAGACGCAGGCGGTGGCGAGATTGGGCACCACGCCCCTTTCGCCAAAGGTGGCTATGAAATCGCAGCTCTTTCCGCCGGGCTGACCCTTGCTGCCATTGACGCGGTCACCACAGGCGAGTTGGAAAACGCCTACGCGCTCAGCCGCCCACCGGGGCATCATTGCACTCCGGACGGGCCGCAGGGGTTCTGTCTGATGGCCAATATCGCCATCGGGATCGAGGCCGCGCTGGCAAAAGGCACCGCCAAGCGCGTCGCCGTGCTGGACTGGGACGTGCATCATGGCAACGGCACCGAAGCGGTGTTTTATGATCGTGATGATGTGCTGACGATCTCGCTGCACCAGCAGGGCAATTACCCCGCGACCACGGGCGCGCTGACCGATCGCGGCGCAGGCAAGGGCGAGGGATACAATATCAACTTGCCCCTACACGCGGGCTGCGGCCACACCGCCTATATGCACGCCCTCAACAGGGTCGTGATGCCCGCGCTGACAGCATTCAAACCCGACCTGATCGTCGTCGCCTGTGGCTATGATGCGGGCATGACCGATCCGTTGGCGCGGATGCAATGCACCTCGCAGACCTTTTCCGAGATGACCCAAGCCATCATGGACACCGCCACGACCTTATGTGACGGTAAACTGGTTCTGGTGCACGAGGGCGGATACTCTGAAACCTATGTGCCTTTCTGCGGGCATGCCGTCATTGCCACGCTTGCGGGCAGCGCAATAACGGCACCCGATCCGCTCTTGAGTGCTTTTCAATACCGCCAACCCGCGCCCGCATTTGACGCCTTCCTGCGCCAGTCGATTGACGACATGGCCACCCATCTTTCGCTATAAGGTTTCCGTATGCCGACATCCAATCCTGCCGCTCTCGACCTTCTGCTGACGCGCCGTTCACGCCCTGCCAAAACGCTGACCGGCCCGGTCCCCAACCGCGATGAACTGATGCCGCTTCTGACCGCAGCGGCCCGCACACCCGATCATGGCAAGCTTGAACCATGGCGGTTTATCGTGGTTGAGCAGACCGCGATGGCACAGTTGGCAGAAGTGGTCGAAACGCGGGGCGCGGCCCTTGGTTTGGACGCAGAACAAATTGCCAAAGGGCGCAGCCAGTTCGATCAAGGGGGCCTTGCCGTGATCGTTATCGAGGTGCACAAAACGTCTGATAAAATACCCGCGTTGGAACAAACCTATTCTGCCGGTGCCGTTTGTCTGGCGCTGCTGAACGCCGCCCTTGCAGCCGGTTGGGGCGCAAATTGGCTCAGCGGCTGGCCCTCGCATGACCGGGGCTTCATGGTCGACGGGTTGGCGTTGCAGGATCACGAACGTATCGCGGGCCTGATCCACATTGGCACTGAAACCGCGGAACCGCCCGAACGCCCGCGCCCTGATCTGGAAAGCATCACAACATGGCTCTAGGCCTGATCTTTCGCTCATTTGCGCTGGCTTTGGGACAGCTAAGCGATCCGCGATTTCGCCGGGTATTTTTGTTGGGCATCGGCCTTACCCTTGCCCTGCTGATCGGAATCACCGCCGGAGCCGTTTGGCTGATCAATCAAGTCACACCCGAAGAGGCTTGGCTGCCCATATTGGGCGAGGTTAGATGGCTCAACGACCTTTTCTCATGGGGGGCAGCGTTCCTGCTGCTGTTCATGTCGACGTTTCTGATGATCCCCGTCGCGTCCGCCATCACGTCACTGTTTCTGGACGAAGTTGCCGACGCTGTTGAGGCCAAGCACTACCTCGACTTGCCGCGCACAGGCTCTGTGTCTTTTGGCGACGCGCTGCGCGATACTGTTAACTTTTTCGGTCTGCTGGTCGTGGTTAACCTTGCCGCAATCGTGCTTTATCTTTTCTTCCCACCTGCCGCGCCGCTTATCTTTTGGGCGGTCAACGGCTTTTTGCTGGGACGGGAATATTTTACGATGGTCGCCATGCGCTGGGTGGACCGGCGCACCGCAAGCGATTTGCGCCGTCAGTACCGCGCTATCATCTGGGCTGCAGGAACCCTGATGGCGATCCCGTTGTCCGTCCCTCTGCTGAACCTGTTGGTTCCGATTCTAGGGGCGGCAACCTTTACCCATCTGTATCACGCCCTGACCAGGCGCCAGCACGGAACCAGCTCTCCACATCGTCCACGGTGATCCACCCTGACAGGATGATCGTTGCCGTAATGGCCCATATCACCAGCGCAATAGCGGTCGTCCACCACGCCTTTTTCTTGAGGTGATGATGCTCGGGCGATCCTGCATGGGTGCCCGGCACGATGTCGTTCAGATCACCCTGCGTCTGCACGCGGATCGGCAGCGCTATCAGGAATACCATCGACCAGATAACCGCATACAGAACTAAACCAGATACCGGGCCCATAGTTACACCTGCTCCAATTCAACAAGCGCGCCGTTGAAATCCTTGGGGTGCAGGAAAATCACCGGCTTGCCGTGCGCGCCGATCTTTGGCTCGCCGGTGCCCAAGACGCGCGCACCTGTGGATTTCAGGTGGTCACGAGCCGCGATGATGTCATCAACTTCATAGCAAATGTGGTGAATGCCGCCTGCCGGGTTTTTGTCCAGGAACCCCTGAATAGGGCTGTTTTCGCCCAAGGGATAGAGCAGCTCGATCTTGGTATTCGGCAGCTCGATGAAAATCACCGTCACGCCATGATCCGGCTCATCTTGCGGCGCACCGACATTGGCACCCAGCGCGTTGCGGTACTGGTCTGCTGCGGCCTCCAAATCAGGCACTGCAATGGCTACATGGTTCAAACGGCCGATCATCTTGATTTCTCCATATCACTTTTTGAGGCTTATGGCGGTAAGATACCTCAAGAGCAATGCGGCACGTTAACCCCCCGTTATCCATCCCATGCGTATCTTGATTCATGACTTTGAATTGGAGCCGACATGGATACGAATGATCCCCTTGTGGCGCATATCCCCGCGCCCACAGCCGCCCGGCCTCTATTGGGCCTGACTGTCCTGGTTGTCGAAGACAGCCGTTTCGCCTGTGAGGCGATCCGCCTTTTGTGCCTACGCTCCGGTGCGCGGATCAGACGGGCCGATTGCCTGCGTTCGGCCCGCCGCCACTTGCGCGTTTACCGGCCTGCTGTCGTCATGATTGATCTGGGGTTGCCGGATGGTAGTGGCCTTGATTTAATTGCAGAATTGTCCGAAACACTGCCGCGGGTCGAGGTGATTATGGGGATGTCGGCGGATGATCATCTGGCCGCCGATGCGATTACAGCGGGCGCTGACGGCTTCATTCCGAAACCGATTCTGTCGCTTGCAACCTTCCAAACCAACGTCCTTGCGTTGCTACCCGAAGGGCGCAGGCCCAAGGGACCGCGCATGCTGGATGAGACTATTATCCATCCCGACCGGATCGCCTATCGTGATGACATCGCTCATATTGCAGATGTCCTTGACGAATCCGAAGACAATTACACTCTCGATTATGTCGCACAGTTTCTGACAGGCGTTGCACGTTCAGCGGATGATCCCGGTCTTGAGAAAGCCGCTGTAGAGCTTGCAAAAAAACGCGCGCTTGGCCAACCCGCTGCGTCTGAAACTGCGACCCTTGCAGGTATGATCCAACAGCGTCTTGCCCAAAAGATCGCGATCTAAGCGCCTAGAGCGTCGGATCAGAGGCTGCGCGGACCAATCCAGTCAGATCACCAAGGCGTTCGATCTGGCGGCCTGACGCATCGAAATTGCTGGGCGCCAGCCATGCCTCGAACGCGGCACGCAAGGATGACCATTCACTGTCAATCGCGGCGAACCATGCGGTATCCCGGTTGTGCCCTTTGACGACCGCCGCCTGACGGAAAACACCCTCATAGCTGAACCCCAGCCTTTGCGCAGCACGGCGCGACGGCGCATTCATCGCGTCGCATTTCCATTCATACCGCCGGTAGCCTGCATCAAACGCCCAGCGCATCATCAAAAACATCGCCTCTGTCGCGGCGCGGGTCTGCTGTAGGGCGGGCGACATGCTGATGTGGCCCACTTCTATTGATCCGGCTTGCGGCGTCACGCGCAGATAGCTTGCCACACCTTCCCAATGCCCCGTTTCCAGATTGCGGATCGCATAGAAAAACGGGTCAGGCTTGCCCGCATGATCGCGCACCCATCTGTGATACTGCGAAGCCGATGAAAAAGGCCCGTATGGCATGTAATCCCATACCGCATCATGCCCGGCGTAAGATTGGTACAGCAGCGCCGCATGGGTTTCTGCGGACAGCGGCGCAAGCTCAGCATAGCGTCCTTTCAGAACCTCACCTTGCGGTGCGGGCGGCGCACTCCAATTGGCAACAGGAGTGCCACGGGGACGGGCGGGATTTGATATTGCTGTCATATCGTTACGTTAGGCGGAACATTGCCGAACGCCAAGTACTGAAAAACGGCAGCCCTGCCGCTGATTGCCCTTAAACAGACCCATCCCCTACCCAGATTTGCCATATTTCCACACAAGGATCAGGTGGGGCGACCTGCAAGAGCGAAGGGCGTAGGATGGACAGAAAACCGCTGCAAAAGCGCCGAATCGCCGCGCGCGTAGATTGGATCATTCCGACGGCTACCGCCATTGGCCTCTTGATCGTTGTCATCGCGTCGATTCAGGCCGGCGAACAGGGATTGGTAGCAAGCCTCGTCAGCCGCATCAGCCTGAACGGTTAACGCATCAAGCCGAGTGGCGCGCCCATCTGCAACCCCGGAAAAATCTTTGTCTCAAGCGCCGTTTGGCTCACACCTGTAATTGCGCGCATCACCTCGGCTGCGCCTGCCCGAACATCGGCGGTCGGCATCAGATCCCGCCCCTGATAAAGCGCGTTTTCTCCAACCCCGGGCCAGCGGCCAAAGACCTGCCCCCCGTTGATTGCACCACCGGCCAGCATCATTAAACCACCCGTGCCGTGATCCGTGCCGCCCGTGCCGTTTTCACGCGCTGTGCGCCCGAATTCAGTCATCGCCACCAGCGCGGTCTTGTCCCACGCTTGGGCACCCAGACCGTCGCGCAAGAGCGTCACGGTCTCGGACAACGTCGTTAAATTGCGGCCAAGATTGCGGGCCTGCGCGCGGTGCGTGTCCCACCCGTTCAGCGAAAACGCCGCCACGCGCGCATCCTCGCGCAACCGCTCTGCGGCGAAACGCGCAATCTGCTGGTGTCCCCGCCCGCCACGCCCGGATGCACCGGCGGTTTGCGACAATATCTCGGCTTCTGCCAATGCGGCATGCATCGGCGCGTCCGGTTCCATCACCAGACTTGCCAACCGCAGTGCCGCCGGGCTGATCCGCAAGTTCGCCTCTGGCGCCCAATTTGCGACAGGCGCAGCACCCTCCAACACACGCAGATCACCCGTGCCAATAGCATAAGCGGTATCCGCCTCCAGCCCCGGCACCTCTTGCAACATGCGGTTCAACCAGCCATCGCGCACCCCGCCACTTAGCGCCACAGTTCCGGCCTCCAGCAGGTCCTGCCCGTCAAAATGGCTACGTTTGTCACGGTAAGGCGTTGAAACAGAATGCACAAAGCCCAACTCCCCCTTGTCCCACAGTGGAACCAGATCACCCAATGCGGGGTGCAATGCAAAGTAGCCGTCCAGATCATGCGCGGGATCGCCGTCTTGTAGACCGGGGCGCAGGGCGGCGAACGCAGGATCGCCCATAGGCCGCACAACATCCAACCCGTCCATGCCACCTCGCAGAATAATCACGATCAGCCGCGTATCCCATGGCGCTTTGGCAAAGGCCAGCGGCGTCACCAGGGGGCTGGCCGCGAGCGAACACCCCAGCGCACTGGCCCGCAACAGAATATCCCGCCGTGAAAGTCGGTTCATGATCTGCCCCTATCTGCGCTGAAACGCGGGTGACACCAGCACAAGACCCAGCGCGACCTCGCGGGTTTCTGCCGCATTCACCGCAAAAAGAAGGTCTGCGGTCACACCGTCTCCCAACGCCGCTTGCGCGAATTCAACCGGGTCCGGCAACGCATCCAGAAATTTGCTCGGCGCATACACCGCCCATTCCAACCGCGCCGCGATTCCTTGCGGCGTCACCCATGCCGCATCATCTTCGGCCCAGCCATCCGGCCCTGCGGGGTTTTCCCAAGGCTGGCCCATGACACGCAATGGTCCGTGAAATACCTTCCCGATATCGCGCGGTTGCATCTGTGAAAATGCCTGCTGTGGCGAACCAAAGGCGCGCAGGGCGGCGCTGATGAATTCCTGTGGCGGGCGGATATTTTGCGCGGGCGTCCCCCATGCGTCGGGATGTTCCAGCAATGCCGTATAACATTGCACCAAATCACCATCACTTTGCGCAAACACCGTTGTGACATGCGCAATCAGATCCTCGGATGGGACGTCCCCGACAAAATGCACCGCCAATTTGCGCGCGATATGTGCCGCCGTTGCGGGATGGCGCGCCAGATCGTCCAACGCCGTTTCGATATGTTGGAGGCTGGCACCTTGACCATAAGTCTTGCCCAGCACCGTCTCTGCCCCCGGTTCCGCCAGATTGCGCCGGAACACGAAACCATAATCGTCAGCCCGCGACATACCGGTAAACAGCTCTGCCAACTCGCGCACATCGGCCTGACTATAGGGTCCATCGACACCCAAAGTGTGCAATTCCAAGACTTCGCGGGCAAGATTTTCGTTCAACCCCTGCCACCTTGGCCTGCGCCGCACAATGATGCTGCCCGGTCCAGCAGATCGGTTCTGATCCAGATATTCCAGCATCAGGGGGTGGATCACACAGGCCCGCAACAGGTCGGCAAAACGCCCGTTGATGTGCGGCCTCACGGCCTCATCCACATAGGCCGCACCAGCAAACCGCAACATGCCCCCCTTGCCGACAGCCGTAAAATGATCAGCCCAGAACGCCACCAGCCGTTCGCGGAATGCATGTGGTGTCTGTATGCGGCGCGCCTGTATCTGCACAAACCCGCGCGTCCAATCGTCCCGCGCGGTGCGGTAAATTTCCTGCTGCTTCTTGTCTGCTGCCTTGCCCTCATCCGTGTCGGGGTTTTTGCGGGCGAATCCGCGAAACCGGCGACGCAGTACCAGTTTGTCCTGCAAATCGCGAAAGCTGGGCAATGGATGATCGGCCAGCATCTGATCCACTCCCGCAACACCTCGCAACATGGCCTCCACGCTTTGCGGCGCGGGGATCTGCGGCGATAGGCCAAAGCCAAAACGGCGCTCTGCTAGGGTGGGCGAAAAACTCAATCAAACACTCCGAGGTTATCGTGGTATGTAACCCTTTCGCCACGAAATATCACCTCTAAGCGATGATATTGCATAATAAAAAAAGCCCTGATCTTGCGAGCAGGGCTTTTGATTTCAGTATTTGGGCGCGAAGATCATTCCTGTGGAATAACCCGCAACCCCAATTCCATCAGCTGGTCCGGGGTCGGATCACTGGGCGCATTCATCATCAGGTCTTCGGCGCGCTGGTTCATCGGGAACAGGATCACTTCGCGGATGTTCGCCTCGTCGGCCAACAACATCACAATCCGGTCGATCCCGGCCGCACATCCACCGTGGGGTGGCGCACCGTATTGGAACGCATTGACCATGCCGCCAAACCGCTTTTCGACTTCTTCCTTGCCGTAGCCCGCAATTTCGAACGCCTTGAACATGATCTCGGGCTTGTGGTTCCGGATCGCGCCCGACACCAGCTCATACCCGTTGCACGCCAGATCATACTGGTATCCCAGCACCTTGAGCGGATCGCCTTGCAGCGCTTCCATGCCGCCCTGTGGCATCGAAAACGGATTGTGTTCAAAGTCGATCTTGCCCGTCACTTCGTCTTTTTCATAGATCGGGAAATCCACGATCCACGCAAAGGCAAAGCGGTTCAGGTCAATCAGCTTCAGTTCTTCACCAATGACATTGCGCGCACGACCGGCGACGCCTTCAAACGCCTTCGGCTTGCCGCCAAGGAAAAACGCCGCATCACCGACCGTCAGACCCAATTGCTTACGAATGGCTTCTGTCCGCTCTGGTCCGATGTTCTTGGCCAGCGGTCCAGCCGCTTCCATGCCGCCCTCGACTTCGCCAGATTTCAGCTTGGCTTGTGCTTCTTTCACAGTGATGCCCAGTTCCTGAGCAACGGCATCCGCAGTCTTTTCACGCCAGAAGATATACCCCATACCGGGCAGCCCTTCTTTTTGCGCAAACGCGTTCATACGGTCACAGAACTTGCGGCTGCCGCCGGTGGGCGCGGGAATGGCACGCACCTCGGTGCCTTCCTGCTCAAGCAACTTGGCGAAGATCGCAAAGCCGGAACCCGCAAAATGCTCTGATACAACCTGCATCTTGATCGGGTTGCGCAGGTCGGGCTTGTCCGACCCGTACCACAATGCGGCGTCCTTGTAGGAAATCTGTTCCCACGTCTCGTCCACTTTGCGGCCGCCGCCGAACTCTTCGAAAATGCCGCCGATCACAGGCTGGATTGTGTCGAATACGTCCTGCTGCGTGACAAACGACATCTCGAGGTCAAGCTGGTAGAAGTCGGTGGGCGACCGGTCCGCACGCGGGTCTTCGTCGCGGAAACAGGGCGCGATCTGGAAATATTTATCGAATCCCGACACCATCAACAACTGCTTGAACTGCTGCGGGGCCTGCGGCAAAGCATAGAATTTACCGGGGTGCAGACGGGATGGCACCAGAAAGTCGCGCGCACCCTCAGGCGAGGATGCCGTAATGATCGGTGTCTGGAATTCCTTGAACTTCTGGTCCCACATGCGCTTGCGGATCGACGACACCACATCAGAGCGCATGATCATGTTGCGCTGCATCTTTTCGCGGCGCAGGTCCAGATACCGATAACGCAGGCGCGTTTCCTCGGGGTATTCCTGCTCGCCAAACACCATCAACGGCAGTTCGGCCGCATGGCCCAGCACTTCGATGTCGTGCACAAACACTTCGATCTCGCCTGTTGGCAGCTTGGTGTTCACAAGGCTCTCGTCGCGCGCCTTGACCGTGCCATCAACGCGGATACACCATTCGGACCGCACCTTTTCCACGTCTGCAAACGCAGGGCTGTCAGGGTCACAAATCACCTGCGTCATGCCGTAATGGTCACGCAAGTCGATGAACAACAAACCGCCGTGGTCGCGCACACGGTGGACCCAACCCGACAGCCGAACGCTGTCGCCGGTATAATCTATGTTCAAATCTGCGCAAGTATGACTGCGGTAAGCGTGCATGACGGGTCCCTTTCGGTGGGCAAAATTACTGGCGCAGGTACACCGACCTTGGGGGGCAAAGTCAAGGGTCGCCACCTGCGGTTTAGGCCCCTTCGGGCGGCTATTGCGCCAAACCACCACTGGACCCTGCCTCAATAGCCGTTAAACACAGCTCAACTGGCCAAAAGGCACCCTATGACCCCTCGCATTCTTACATCATTGGTCGATCTGCACCATCTGCCTGCCGATACGATCATTGACGTCCGGTCCCCGTCGGAATTCGCCGAGGATCACGTGCCGGGGGCAATCAACCTGCCCGTGCTATCGGATGCACAGCGCGCTGAAGTCGGTACAATCTATGTCCA
>Ga0209199_1001214_pt1 | contig 31940 bp, 35 predicted proteins | sample COGITO_mtgs_1105_7_FD_184805 | JGI IMG/M metagenome (GOLD analysis project Ga0209199, IMG submission 184805) | Pelagic marine microbial communities from North Sea - COGITO_mtgs_110523 (SPAdes) (version 2) | ecosystem: Environmental > Aquatic > Marine > Epipelagic ...
ATTATTAGGGCGCATTTTTTTTAACTATAATCAAGTATGAAATACACAAGACTTACCAAAGAACAGCTTGAAGAATTGAACCAAGAGTTTATCAACTTCTTAGCAACGCAATCCATCACGGCGGAGGAATGGAAAAACATCAAGGAGCAGAAGCCCGAAGTGGCGGAAGAAGAATTGGATATTTTTAGCGATTTGGTTTGGGAAGGCGTGTTGTCTAAAGTGGAGTATCTAGAAAATATAGCGCCGCAGCATATGTATCTGTTTAAAGTGGATGCAGCGCAGTTGCGATTGATTGGTCTTAAAATAAAAAAAGAGAACATAGATTTGACCACCAAAGAAGGGTTTACTTGGTTAAGAGAAAACTTGATGTCGGACGAGGTCGAATTGTTCAATGCCGATAAAACGCTTGAAGCCGATAAAAACACAAAACTATTTGAACTCATCGTGCAAGGATCCAGCATTACGAAAGGCGATCTTTACAAGTATTTAGAAGATCTAATTGGATAGGTTCACAAAAAGAGAGATATTTGTTAATTAAAGCATCAACATGGTATCTAAACCACGCATATCCAAAGGAACACGAGATTTTTCTCCAAAGCAGTTAGCAAATCGCGACTATATTTTTAGTACCATAAAATCAAATTTTAAAAAATTTGGATTTCAACCCATTGAAACGCCCAGTTTTGAATTGTCTGAAACCTTACTAGGAAAATATGGAGAAGAAGGCGATCGCCTTATTTTTAAGATCTTAAACTCTGGCGATAAAGTCAAAAAAGCCGATTTACAGGCTCTTGAAGAAGGCAACTTAGCCCGATTTTCAAATTCGGTTACTGAAAAAGCATTGCGTTACGATTTAACAGTACCCTTTGCACGTTATGTAGCACAATATCAAAATGACATCGTATTCCCATTTAAAAGGTATCAAATTCAACCCGTTTGGCGAGCCGATCGACCTCAAAAAGGACGTTTCCAAGAATTTTATCAGTGTGATGCGGATGTGGTAGGCTCAAAATCGCTCTGGCAAGAAATTGAATTTATTCAATTGTATGACGCCGTTTTTTCAGATTTAAACCTAGATGGAGTTACTATAAAAATAAACAACAGAAAAATATTAGCAGGTATTGCCGAATTGATTGGTGCACAAGATAAGCTCATCGATTTTACAGTGGCTTTGGATAAACTCGATAAAATAGGAGCAGAGAAGGTCAAAGAAGAGATGCTCAATAAAGGCATCGCCGCAGAAGGTATTTCTAAGCTTGAGCCTCTTTTTAACCTCACTGGAGATTTTTCGGAACAATTACAATCTTTAAAATTGATTTTAAGTACTTCTCAGGAGGGTATAAAAGGCGTTGAAGAACTAGAGTTTATCGCGTCCTCTATGGCTGCATTAGGTCTTAAAACCGCCAAATTACAAATGGATGTCACTTTAGCGCGGGGTCTTAATTACTATACAGGTGCAATTTTTGAAGTGGCTGCGCCAGAATCTGTGCAAATGGGTTCTATAGGTGGTGGAGGTCGTTATGACGATTTGACGGGGATTTTTGGTTTAAAAGATGTGAGTGGGGTAGGCATTAGTTTTGGATTGGACCGGATTTATTTGGTATTGGAAGAATTAAACCTATTTCCATCTGATAAAACACAATCTACCAAAGTCCTTTTTACCAATTTTGGAACTTCAGAAAGTTTGTACAGCTTAAAAGCGATTACAGCCTTGAGATCAAAATCTATTGCCACCGAATTATATCCAGATGCTGCTAAATTGAAGAAGCAAATGATGTACTGCAACAAGCGCGAAATACCATATGTAATCATAGTTGGAGAATCGGAAATGGAACAGAATAAATATTTACTAAAAGATATGATTTCTGGCGAGCAGCAATTAGTAGCTTTAGAGGAGCTTATAAAAATCGTTTCTTAAAAAGCATCAAAAAAAAAGACTCTCAATTTCTTGAAAGTCCTTTTTAGACAACTTCGTTATTTTAATTATTTGAGTGTGAGCCATCGCAATACCCATCTGGGTCTTGCGTATTTCCACATCCACACTTTGGGCGGTCTTGTTTTTTGTAAATCATAATTTTTATTGTTTTTGTAAGGTTATGTCAAGAGTAATTTCATCTAAAATTAAATTGTCTCCCAAGTTCTCAATGAAACTTCCTGAAGCATATTTAATATCATATTTTGATCTGTCAAAAGTTAATTTACTCTCAACGCTATCGTTATTGATAATCAAACTAAAATCGACAGCTTGTGTAATACCTTTAATAGTTAAATCCCCTGTGAGTTCATAAGAATTGTTGTTGTGAGAGTTTACTTTTTTAATAACCAATGTTGCTTTAGGATGTTTATCAACTGAAAAAAAGTCTACAGATTTTAAGTGTCCTTCAAGCTTTTGTTTGTATTCACCAGTTAAATCTTCATTAGTTAATGACGTCATATCCACCGTAAAGATACCAGAGGGTTTGTTTATGTTGTCTAAAGATAATGACGCAGAACTAAACTTTAAAGACCCTGAATGGGCTTGATTTGTGATTTTTTTTCCAGACCATTTGGCGGTGCTTTCTGTTAAATCAAATTGAATTTGTGAAAATGCAGTAGTTGTTACTGCAATTAGTAAGAATGGTAATAATTTTTTTTTCATTGTTATTATTTGTTTTGTTTATGCAAAAATAATACTTTTGGTAATATAATGTAACTTGTTACCTTTAGGTAACTATTAAATTGTGGATACTTAATTGTAACTAAAACAGTATTATGAAAGTAACTAAAGACATATGTCCAGTGACATCTTTTACAGAAATGTTTGGTGGGAAATGGAAACTTATAATTATCAATATTATTAGAACAAGAGGTGTGATTAGGTTTGGTCAAATAGCAGCTGCCATACCAAATATTTCAAGAAAAGTTTTGACAGACCAATTGAAGAGTTTAGAAAAAGACCATCTTATAAAGAGAAAGCAATACCAACAAATTCCTCCAAAAGTAGAATATTCCCTAACTAAAAAATCTAAAAGCCTTTGTGCTGTTTTTAAGACCATTGAAGAATGGGTGAGTCAACCTGTAGAGGTTTAGAAATAGCTGAATTGAACAAGGAGGGTATTTCTGTTGTTTATTTTGAATATAGCATCTATTATTGCAGCGCTATTATTTTGTCACCAATTTCGAGCCTTTGGGTATATATGGGTATATAAATGATTCAAACGAGTGAATCGTGACTAAAACCTTCGATCATCAGTGAAATCTCAAAATACAGAGCGTAGAAGATAACTTACTATTACCCATAAAAAAAGACTCTCAATTTCTTGAAAGTCTTTTGATTATCTAGTAGCGAGAGCGGGGCACGATCCCGCGACCTCCGGGTTATGAATCCGACGCTCTAACCAGCTGAGCTACCTCGCCATATTTAGATGGCTGCAAATATAAAAACAATATACCGCCTCACAAATAAATACCCCTTTAAAAAAAATTAAAATTCCTTATAGAAGTCGCCAATTAATGTATATATTGAATTTTTTAAATTTTAAAACACCCAATGAGCGATAAAATTAAGTTTGAGTTAGAATTCCCTATACAAGCATCCCCACAATTGTTATATCAATACATCTCAACCCCTTCCGGATTGTCGGAATGGTTTGCAGATAATGTGAACTCAAGAGGCGAATTATTTACATTTATATGGGACGATTCAGAAGAGGAAGCCAAATTGTTAACTAAAAAAAATGGAGAACGAGCAAAATTCAAATGGCTGGACGGGGTTGAAGATCAGTCTTATTTTGAAATTAGAATTCAAGTCGATGGTATCACAAAAGATGTATCGTTAATGATCACTGATTTTGCAGAAGATGATGAAGTAGAAGAAACAAAGATGCTTTGGAACAACCAAATTTCAGATCTTAAGCAAATCTTAGGTTCTTCCTAGATATTTTTTTTATTTTTAAACTATATTTGTCCTGACCTATTCAGGACTTTTTTTATGATAAATAGTAACGGCAAATTACTTTCAGAGCAGCAAGCTAAACTATCAGTTTTCAACCGAGGATTGGCTTACGGAGATGCACTTTTTGAAACGATTAAAACCTTAAATGGAAAAATCTTGTTTTGGGAAGACCATTACTTTCGATTGATGGCCTCCATGCGAATTCTCAGAATGGAAATTCCTATGGATTTTACTCCAGAATTTTTAGAATCCCAAATTCTTGATTTGCTAACGCATCATGAATCTAACGCCAACTCATTCAGAGTTAAATTTACGGTGTTTAGAAATCAAGGCGGATTTTACACGCCTCAAACGAATGATGTTTCCTATTTTATAACAGCAGAACCCTTAGAAGTTGATTTGTATTTACTAAACGCTTTGGATTACAGAGTGGAATTGTTCAAAGATTTTTACGTCACACCGGGACTCTTATCCACCTTAAAAACCAATAATAAGGTTCTGAATGTATTAGGAAGTGTGTACGCTAAAGAGAATATGTATGATAATTGTTTATTACTTAACACCAATAAAAGTATTGTAGAAGCCCTGAATGGTAATCTGTTTTTGGTTAAAGACAATGTTATTAAAACGCCGCCTTTGGAGGATGGCTGTTTAAAAGGTATCATGCGGAAGCAAGTTTTAGAAATCATTAAAAAAATCCCTAATTTTGAATGTGTCGAAGCATCCATTTCTCCGTTTGAATTACAAAAGGCTGATGAATTGTTTGTGACCAATGTGATTCAAGGCATACAGCCAATTACAGCCTTCAGAAAAAAGGCTTTTACGACCACTGTGAGTCAAAGTATTTTAGCGAAGCTAAATATGACTGTAAGGATTTCTTAGTTATACGAAGGATTTTCAGGAGCGTTGGACCAAATACTGTAGTCGCCCCCTAATTCCAGCATTTTCTCTTTCCAAAAACTCGTATTGACTTTTTCAATAATTGTTTTGTGGTGCTTATTTTCAGATAAAATCCATGTATGTGCTAATAATTCTGAGGTTAACTGATTGGTTTCCCACCCTGAATACCCAAGAAAAAATCGAATGTCATTAGAATTTAATTTATTTTGTTGAATCAATTCGGTGACTTTTTCAAAATTACCACCCCAGAACAGTCCTGGAGAAATTTCTATACTATTAGGAATAAGCGTCGGAACTTTATGTATATAATAAAGATTGTCTTGTTCAACAGGACCTCCATTGTAAACTTTGAAAGGTATTTCTATTTCAGGAATTAAATCTTGAAGCGTGAAATCTAGGGGTTTGTTTAAAATAAATCCAATAGAGCCTTCTGTATTATGATCTGCAATAATAATAATTGACCTATTGAATGACATATCGCCAATAATAGAGGGTTCTGCAATTAATAAATGACCTTTTTTTAAATAGATATTTGACATCTTTAGCTCTGAATTATCAATTAAATATAACTAATTTATTTTAAACTCAACAATTCAAGTACAATCAATTTACCTAAACAATTATATTTAATGTTTTTTGAGAAGAAGTCTACAGTGGCAAAACAAAGCTCAAAACAGAAAGGGAATTACTCTAGTTTAGAGTATTTGTCAATTGAGAACTCGCCTTAAATTTAATCGTTTTTTTTGCTGGAATAGCTAAGGGTTCATTCGTTTTGGGGTTTCGTCCCATACGTGCCGATCGTTCATAAACAGTCCAAGTACCAAACCCCGTCAACGCAACTTTATTGCCCTTATGAAGTGAGTTAGAAGCCGCTTCTAAAAAGGCTTCTAAGGCTTTTTGGGCGGATGTTTTTGAAATTCCAGCACGTACAGCCATGTGTTCTATAAGATCGTTTTTTTTCATTTTTTAAGTATTAATTTATAACATTCGTGCGTTTTCATGAAATGTGAAGCCATTTAAAAATGATACTGCATCCATTTGTCGTTTTCCTGGAAATTTAAAATTTATGAGTTCAATAAATCCTCCTTTTACTGCGATCTTAATCGTTTTTTTTGAAATAATAAGTTGACCAGCTTCAAATTCGTGAGATTCAGAATGTTTTAGAACCTCATATAGTTTTATATTTAAAAGCTCCTCGCCATTGGATAAAAGCCCCCAAGCAGCAGGGTAAGGATGTAGTCCACGTACTTGATTGTAAATTGCATCTAATGTCGTATTCCAATCAATTTTACAATTATCTTTGTTTAACTTATAGGCTGTTTTGGTTTCTTTACGGGGTTGCGTCGTGGTTTTCACGGTTCCATCTTCAATGGATTTGATGGTTTTTAAAACCAAATTACTTCCTAAATACATTAATTTATCATGCAATTCACCGGCATTTTCTGTAGGGTTTATACCGATTTTAGATTGTAAAATCACGGCGCCTGTATCTATTTTTTCGTCAATAAAAAAAGTAGTGACACCTGTTTCTTTTTCTCCGTTGATGATCGCCCAGTTTATTGGGGCGGCACCTCGATAATCTGGGAGTAAAGACGCATGTAAATTGAAGGTTCCTAGAGACGGCATTTGCCACACAACTTTAGGCAGCATTCTGAAAGCCACCACAATTTGAAGGTTGGCATTCAAGGCTTTTAAATCACTTAAAAAAGAGTCGTCTTTTAAGTTTGTTGGCTGTAAAACCCGCAAGCCTTTAGATTTGGAAAATACCTTTACGGCGGATTCATGTAGTTTTTGTCCGCGACCTGCAGGTCGATCTGGCGCAGTAATAACCCCTGCAACCGTATAATTGTGTTGTAACAGTCCGTCTAATATGGTCACTGCAAATTCAGGCGTACCCATAAATACAATACGAATATCTTCTTTTATCATGACGTTTTGATTTTGTATGTGTTTCTTTCCGTTATTTCAATCAACCCTCTTTCTAAAAGATTGGTTAATAAGGAGGTTAGCTTATTGCGATCAAAGGTACTTAGAACTTCTAATTTTCGAGAAGAATGAGCCTTTGTTTTTAGTAAAGTTAAGATAAGTTGTGTGTCATTTTCTGAAAATGAACTATTCTTTTTGCGTTCTAAACAGCTCGAACAAATTTCACATTGTTTAGAATCTGTTTCTTCAAAATAGGATAGTAATTTTTGACTTTTACAAATACCATCATTTTTGATGTAATCAAACACCGACTGAAGTTGCTCCTTTTTTAAATCGTGTTGCTGAGTAACAATTTTTGAAATTCTATGAATTGTTTTGTCATCTTCCCTCGGTTCAATAAAGGTAATTTGTGCATCTGTTTGTGAAGATTCAAACCGAACAATCTCAGCCTTGTTTAAAGCGGTCAAATGCACTATTACCTCGTCCTCCGATAGTTTTGTTTTTTTAGCGATGGTATTGGTGAATATTTCTATTGAATGGTCAAATACTCCTTCGTGACTCCTTAAAATAACCTTTATAATCAGGGCTTGTTTTGGGTGTTTTTCGATATAATTGAACAAAGCCATATTCCCAATAATGATTTGTAGGAAGGCTGTATTCTTAAACCGCTCTTCCATAGTAATGATGCTAGTTCGGTCTAAAATTTTAAGTGCATTATACGTCAGAATAGAAGGGAGGTTATAGGTGCTGCAAAATAATTTAAAGTTAAAACTATGAACCGTGTCTACACCTTCTCCATAAGAAATTTGGAAATAATTACAGAGTCGTTTATATACGTTTTTTAAAATCGATATATCTGGCAAGCCATTGATATATTGGTTTTTGGAATTCATTTCATCAGATGTATTCCGAAGAATCACAGCGTAGGCGTTTTCATTATTACGCCCAGCGCGCCCAGCTTCTTGGTAATAGCTTTCCAAGCTTTCGGGTAAATTATGATGAATCACTGTTTGTACATTGGCTTTGTCAATTCCCATTCCAAAGGCATTGGTAGCAACCATGACTTGATTTTCATTTGCCGTCCAACGCTCAAACTGAGTCTCTTTTTCTTTTGGACTTAATCCACCATGATAGTACCCACTTGTAATTCCGATGTTATTCAAATACCTTGAAATTTCTAGCGTCGCTTTTCGGTTCCGTACGTATATAATTGAGGCGCCATTATATTTTTTTAAAATTTGAACTGTTTTGAAATATTTATCTTCGCATTCCAAGGTCAAATATGCTAAGTTAGGACGTTGAAAAGAGGTCTTGAACACCTGTGGTGTGATGCAGTCCAATTGTGTGCTAATGTCTTGTACAACCTTGGCAGTCGCTGATGCGGTTAATCCAATCACATTCACAGTGGGGTGGAGGGTTCTTAGTAATTTGATATCTCTGTATGCAGGTCTGAAATCATGTCCCCATTGACTGATACAATGCGCTTCGTCCACGGCAATCAAATTAACATTCATTTGTTTGATGCGTTCTTGAACCAAATCTTGTTGAAGACGCTCAGGAGAAAGGTAGAGAAATTTATAGTTTCCATAAATGCAGTTATCCAACATCCGATCAATATCGTCGTAAGTAAAACCGCTGGTGAGTGCCATCGCTTTGATGCCTTTTTCTTTCAGATTATTTACTTGATCTTGCATCAAGGCAATCAGTGGAGATACCACAATACAAATACCATCTTTGATCAGGGCTGGGATTTGAAAACAAATCGACTTTCCACCACCTGTTGGTAAAAGTGCGATGCAATCTTCATTTGCTAAAACCGCATCAATAATTGCTTCTTGTTGTGGTTTAAACTCAGAAAATTTCCAATAGTGTTCCAATATTTCAATTGGATGCTTCATTCATTTTGGTTTAAATGATTTAAAATAAAATCAATACGTTCTTCAACCGTTCCAAATGGGGTGTCGATTATTGAATACCCATAGTTTGTATAGGTTTTAACCAGAAAATCATTAAGAATCAGAGCTTGTTCAAATGTTTCATACCGTTCGTTGTCTTGCTTGTAAATCTCTTTCCAAGGTTTTAATATGAACACTTTATTGTAGTTGTGTTGACTGCAAATTGTTTTAAAAGATTCTGGATAACTGCTTTTTAAATAATCTAAATAGGCAACGACATCTGGGAGTCCACGGTCAAAAAAAACAACTTCTTTATGAAGCGTGTCTGCTTTTAAAAATTGTTTTTGACGTCCTAACAAAAGATGCTCGCTAAATAGTAAGGGATCTTCTAAAAACAACTGTTCAATGCCTTTTTCTTGGGCTTCAAGGGTAATTTGCCTGGAAATTTCTTCCATACAGTTATAGCCTTTCGCTTTTAGAGCGTTGATTAGGGTTGTTTTGCCAGTGCCAGGCCCTCCAATAAGTGCAATTTTTTGAGTATTCAAGTTGTTTTGTTTAATTCCTGTAAAATTCGTGATTTAAAAGGGAAATAAAAAATCAGATATAATGTATATTTGTACACTAAGCCTTAAACAATGGATAAACCTTTAAACTCAGAAGAATTTTATAACAATTTAAAAAAGAAGTTATACGATACTTCTATTTGGCCTTCAGAGTATTTGTATAAATTCATCATTAAATCGGATCCTGTCAAAATTAATACGATAGAATGTATTTTTGATAATATGGGGGCGGTTATTAAAACCATTCCTTCTAAAAAAGGAAATTATACCAGTATCTCTATCAATGTTGTTATGAAGAATCCAGATATCGTTATCCAAAAATATAAAGATGTTGGAAGTCAAGTTGAAGGCGTTATTTCACTCTAACAACTCTTTTAAGCATATTTTAAAATACCATTAGACTCACATTATTTTTTTGTATTTTGCAAAGCACATAAATTTTAAAACAAAAGATCGCATACATGACAGCGTTAACAGATCAATTAGAATATAATACCGAACGAGAACATTTAATCATCCCTGAATATGGAAGACATTTACAGAAAATGATCAACCATGCGGTCGCTCAAGAATCCAAAGAAGAACGAAATCGCTTAGCGAAAGCTATCATTTCTGTGATGGGAAATATGCAGCCGCACCTGCGTGATGTCTCAGATTTTCAACATAAACTTTGGGATCAGTTATTTATCATGTCTGACTTAAAATTAGATGCTGAATCTCCTTTTGAAAAACCAACAGAGGAAATGCTAAGTATTCGTCCCGAGCCGTTAAAGTACCCACAGAATTTTCCTAAATATCGTTTTTATGGAAACAATATCAAAACGATGATTGATGTTGCTAATACGTGGGAAGCTGGAGAAATGAAAGACGGATTGGAATATACCATTGCGAATCACATGAAAAAATCATTTCTGAACTGGAATAAAGACACTGTTGAAGATGTCGTTATTTTTGGTCATCTTTTTGAATTATCAGATGGTAAAATTGATTTACGTAAAAGTACGGAAGCCTTGAGTGAAGTCTCAAGTTTATTAAAAGTACAACGTAAATTTACCACCCAAAAGAAACCCGCCAAAAAGAATAACCATCAAAGAAACCGTAAACGTTACTAAGGTCTAAACCGGTCAGAACTACAGTATCCTTACTACTAATTAAAATTACTCAATATTGAAAACTTTTAAAATTGAAGGCGGACACCAATTAAAAGGGTCGATTCAGCCACAAGGCGCCAAAAACGAAGCCCTTCAGATCTTGTGTGCCGTTATATTATCACCTGAAAAAATCACGATTCATAATATTCCAGATATTATAGATGTCAATAAGCTTATTGATTTATTAGGGAAACTGGGCGTTAAAGTTGACAAGTTATCCAAAGGCAGTTATTCTTTTCAAGCCGATGAAATCAATTTAGAGTATTTAGAAACAGAAGCTTTTAAAGTTGATGGTCGTGGACTTCGAGGATCCATTATGATTGTTGGGCCACTCTTGGCACGTTTTGGAAAGGGATATATCCCAAAACCAGGAGGTGATAAAATTGGTCGTAGACGATTGGATACACACTTTGAGGGCTTCATCAAATTAGGGGCTAATTTTAGGTACAACCGTGAAGACCATTTTTATGGTGTTGAAGCAAAAGAGTTGAAAGGAACCTATATGTTGTTGGATGAAGCATCGGTGACAGGAACGGCAAATATTGTGATGGCAGCTGTGTTAGCCACTGGAACAACAACAATTTATAATGCTGCTTGTGAACCGTATTTACAGCAACTTTGTAAAATGCTCAATAGAATGGGCGCAAAAATTTCGGGTATTGGTTCAAATATGCTAACCATTGAAGGCGTTAAATCCTTAGGAGGTACGGAACATACCATGTTACCAGATATGATTGAAATTGGCAGCTGGATTGGATTGGCTGCTATGACCAAAAGCGAATTAACAATTAAAAATGTAAGTTGGGATGATTTGGGAGTGATTCCAAATGTGTTCCGAAAGTTAGGAATTACCATCGAAAGAAAAGGGGATGATATTTTTATTCCTAAGCATACGGATGGCTATGAAATTCAAAACTATATTGATGGTTCTATACTCACCATTTCAGATGCACCATGGCCTGGGTTTACACCCGATTTATTAAGTATTATTCTGGTAGTGGCAACACAAGCAAGAGGAAGCGTGCTCATTCATCAAAAGATGTTTGAAAGCCGTTTATTCTTTGTAGATAAATTAATTGATATGGGGGCAAAAATTATTCTTTGTGATCCGCACCGAGCTTCAGTGATTGGGCATGATTTTAAATCGAGTCTAAAAGCAACGACCATGACCTCTCCTGATATTAGAGCAGGGGTTTCCTTGTTGATTGCAGCACTTTCTGCCAAAGGGACTTCAATAATTCATAATATTGAACAAATTGATCGCGGCTATGAAAATATAGACGACCGCCTACGTGCTATTGGAGCCAAGATTGAGCGTGTCGAATTATAATTCAAGTCTATTAAATATAGTTTTACTAAAGTAAATGATTAATAGAAAGATATGAACTTAGAAAAAGATCTTCAAGAACGTAGCCAACAGAGTTGTGAACTTTGTAAATCTCCTGAAAACCTAAACGTTTATACCCTTCAGCCTTCCAAAAAAATAGATCTTACCGATAGTATTTATGCGTGCCAAACGTGTACCTCTCAGATTGAAGATTCTGATTTAATGAATCCAAATCATTGGCGTTGCCTTAATGACAGTATGTGGAGTGAGTTTCTTCCTGTACAAGTTATTGCTTGGCGTATGCTCAACCGTGTCACTGAAGCGGGTTGGTCTCAAGATTTACTAGATATGATGTATTTAGAAGATGAACCATTGGAGTGGGCTAAAGCCCTAGGGGATGGCGTAGAAGAGGGAACTAAAATTATCCATAGAGATGTTAATGGCGTCATTCTTGAAGCTGGCGATAGTGTTGTCCTTATCAAAGATTTAAAAGTCAAAGGGTCGAGTATGATTGCTAAACAAGGAACAGCCGTTAGACGAATTTCTTTAGACCATGAAAATGACACCTACATTGAAGGTAAGGTCGATGGTAAACATATTGTGATTATCACCCAATATGTAAAGAAAATTTAATTCTTACCTAATGCTTCTTTATACGTTGCAAGAAAAGGATGTCTAGCAAATTTATGATCAACTATCGGAGAGTAGGGTAAGTTAATTCTTGGTATTCAGGCACTATTTTTTTTCTTATTAACATCGCGGAAATATAATTAGATTTTGCGTTTCTTTAAAGTACCCCTATACGTCTAAATGGGTCAATTAAAAAGTACGTATCATCTTTTTTGTTTTGATATTATCCCTACTTTTGAAACTTAAACCCTATACAAGTCTATGAGTGAAATTAAACATAACTGGACATTAAATGAAATTCTAGCTATCTATAACAAACCCTTAATGGAGCTGCTCTATGACGCAGCAACCATTCATAGAAAACACCACGATCCAAACACCGTTCAGGTTTCTACCTTGATTTCTATAAAAACAGGTGGTTGCCCAGAAGATTGTGGTTATTGTCCGCAAGCAGCAAGATATCACACAGAAATTGAAGGCAACGATTTAATGACTGTTCCACATGTAAAAGCACAAGCTTTACGGGCAAAAGCATCTGGAAGTTCACGTGTCTGTATGGGTGCTGCCTGGCGAAATGTAAAAGATGGCCCAGAGTTTGACCAAGTTTTAGAAATGGTACGCACCATTAATAAATTGGAAATGGAAGTTTGTTGTACGTTGGGAATGATTACTGAAAACCAAGCACAACGTTTGGCAGAAGCAGGTTTGTACGCATACAATCACAATTTAGATTCTTCAGAAGAATATTATAAAAATGTGATTTCCACCAGAGACTACCAAGATCGTTTAGATACTATTGGCAATGTGAGAAAAACCAATGTAACGGTTTGTTCTGGAGGAATTATTGGAATGGGTGAAAAAGCAAATGACAGAGCTGGCATGTTGGTGGCACTATCTACGTTAAATCCACAACCAGAATCTGTGCCTATTAATGCTTTAGTTGCTGTAGACGGTACACCTTTGGAAAATCAAAAGCCCATTGCTATTTGGGATATGATTCGAATGGTTGCAACTACAAGAATTGTAATGCCCGAAACACAGGTTCGTTTGTCCGCAGGAAGAACGGAAATGAGTAGAGAAGGACAAGCCATGTGCTTTTTTGCTGGAGCAAATTCTATTTTTGCAGGCGATAAACTATTAACCACGCCCAATCCAGATGTAAATGAAGACTTAAAAATGTTTGAGTTATTGGGTTTAAATCCTCAAAAAGCATTTACTAAAAAAACACAACCACAAACGTTAGAAGCGTCCGAATCTAATTATGCTGCGTTAGGTGAAAAACCCAAATGGACAAGACCAACACATACCATTGAAAGAAATGAAAACGCCAATTATTTTAAAGGTAAGGTCGATGGTTAGTATATTGTGATTATCACCCAATATGTAAAGAAAACTTAATTCTTACCTAATGCTTCTTTGTAAGTTTTAAGACAGCGTTCTCTAGCAAACTTATGGTCAACCATTGGAGTTGGATACGATAATTCTTGATATTCAGGCACCCATTTTTTTATATATGTATGCTCTTTGTCAAAATTGATAACTTGTGTGGTAGGATTGAAAATTCTAAAATAAGGTGCCGCATCAACTCCGCAGCCGGCAACCCATTGCCAATTACTTACATTGCTTGAAAGTTCAAAATCGTGCAGTTTTTCAGCAAAATAGGCCTCTCCCAATCGCCAATCTATCAAAAGATGTTTACATAAAAAACTACCAACTAACATGCGAATGCGGTTGTGCATAAATCCTGTTTGATTTAATTCGCGCATACCTGCATCTACAAGTGGATAGCCGGTATTTCCAGTACACCATTTTTTGTATTCTTCAGGGTCATTGCGCCACTGAATCGCTTCATACTGTGGTTTGAAACTTTGGGTGACGGTGTGTGGGAAATGCCATAAAATCTGCATAAAAAATTCACGCCAAATCAATTCTTTTAAAAACGTATTGTTGCTATGTTGAATGGCTTTGGAAACAATTTCTCTAACACTCACCGTACCAAATCGCAAATGAGGACCTAGCTTTGAAGTTCCATCCACTGCAGGGAAATTTCGAGTAGCTTCGTAATTTTCAATAATGCCGCTTTCCACTTTGTAAGACGCAATTTTAACAGGGTTTGGCTCAAAGCCTATAGACTTCAAATCCACCCATGGAAAAGAAATAGATTGATAAGTATTGCTTAATAATTTTTCTGAGTGGAATGCGCTGCAACGATCGGAATTAAAAGCGGCTAGCCATTTTTTTGAGAAAGGCGTATAGACTTTATAAGGAAGACCATCGTCTTTGGTGATTTCATTTTGTTCAAAAATTACATGATCTTTAAACGATTTAAAGCCGATGGATTTTAACTCTAATAAATCAGATATTTTTTTGTCTCTAGTAAGGGCATACGGTTCATAATCACGATTGTAATTCACAGCACTCACATCGTATTCAGTTGTTAATTGTTCGAATACAGTTTCAGGAGTTCCGTAGTAAACAGACATCCCACTACCGTGCGCTTGTAAGCTTGTATGGATCGCTTTAAGTTGTTCATGAATAAACTCAACTCTTGCATCATTTTTGGGTAAAGCATCTAGAATAGAGGTGTCAAAAATGAATATAGGAATTACAGCCTCGTTATGTTTTAAGGCTTCATACAATCCATGATTATCATGCAGTCTCAAATCTCTTCTAAACCAGAATATAGAAACAGTTTTTTTCATTAGTACGTTCCGAATAGTTCAATTAATTTCTTTTGTCTGTGGGCAAAAATCTCTTCCAATTTAGGTTTCACTATAAACGGATGAACGAGTTGCCCTAGCCATCCCATAGGAACTTTATAGTCAATGATGTCTTCCATTTCAACGCCGCCATCAATTGCCTTAATAAAATGTTTGTGATGCCACAGTGCATAGGGACCATAACGTTGTTCGTCTACAAAATACTGTTGGTCTTTCACTTGCGTGATTTCAGTGACCCATTTGGTTTTAATGCCTAAAATAGGGGTCACTATATATTGTATAATTTGCCCCGGATACATAGGACGATCGGCACCCGATAAAATATCAAAACTCATATATTCTGGAGTGATGGATTTTAGATTAGCAGGATTCGATAAAAATGCCCAAGCTTCTTCTACGCTAATAGGTAGATTTTGCTTTTTGTGCACAGTGTAAATTTTCATATTTATTGTTTTTTAACGGTCACATGTGTCTGCCCGTTACAGGCAGCTTCGCTATGAAAACTTCCTCTCGGAGATTCAATTTTAGCATGTTCGGGTTATACTTAATTATATAATGCGATGTATAGGTTTAAAGAAGTTGCGAGTACCAACCAAATACAATAGGGGAGTACATAAAAACGCTTATTCTTAATGGAATTTTTAAATGCGATCAAGAAATAAAACATCAATACCGTTAAAATTATGATATTAAGTAAGCCTAAATTAATCAGATGTTGATTGAAAAATAGATAATTCCATAGTATATTTAATATAAATTGAGCGCTAAACAATATGATAACTTTTTGAGAGCGATTCACCTGAATTAAAAAAGTCATATAGACTGAAAACAGAATCATAATACTGCTCCAAGCCACTCCAAAAACCCAGCCGGGTGGAGACCATGGTGCTTGGTTCAAATTGATGTACCACTCTGTTCGTGGGCCTTCATTCATGAGCCAAATTCCGATAGCAAGTGCGCTAAAATTAATAAGAAGAAAAAGGAGTAAACCTTTATAAAATTTCATTTAGCTGTTTAGTTTGTCAATTTCATCCAATAACCCTTGTGCTTCAGCATACTTCGCATCACTCGCCGAGCGATTCGTTGTTGAAAGTTCGTGCCATTCTGACATTAACTTTTTGTAACGATCTTGAAGTTTCTCGACTGGGGTCTTTTTTTTGAAAATTCCGAACATAACTTATTTTAATTGACGTGTTATTTTACTACTTAATGGTTTTGTGATCGAATAGAAATAATCTACAAAGGCTCCGTTGCCATCTACTAAATACTTTTGAAAATTCCATTTCACGGAAGTGCTTTTAACACCATTCAATTCTTTATCGGTTAGCCACTTATACAGCGGATGTTTAGTGTCGCCTTTAACGTCTATTTTTTCAGTCATTAGGAAAGTAACACCATAATTTTTTGAGCAAAAAGATTGTATTTGATCAGCAGTACCAGGTTCTTGACCTCCAAATTGGTTGCAAGGCACTCCAATGACCATTAACTTATCCTGATAGGTGTCGTACAGTTTTTGAAGGTCTTCATACTGACCTGTAAAACCACATTCAGAAGCGACATTTACAAATAGAATATATTTTTCTTTGTATTCGTTTAGATTGATGGGACTTCCATCAAGACTGTTAATTTCAATAGAGTATAAAGACATAGTTTGGTTATTTATTATTTGTGAATTAGTTTGATTTGAAACAAAAAATAATGCTGATAAAATCACTAATTTTAATGCATTCATAGTTTATAATTTTAGAGATACAATACCACAATCTAAATTGAAAATTTGTCCAGAAATTGATTTAGATACATCAGAAAGAAGGTATTCTGCCATCGCAGCAACTTCTGATGGTTCTAAGTATTTTTTCAAAGGATGACGTTGAATGGTACTTTCAATCATGCGTTCATTTCTAAGAAACTTAGCAGCTAATTCTGTATTTGTAATCGTTGGTGCAATAGCATTCACTCTAATTTTAGGAGCTAAATCGGCTGCTACAGATTTAGTGAGCCCTTCTACAGCTGATTTTGCAGTTGCGATACTGGCATGAAAAGGCATTCCTAGTTTTGTAGCGACGGTACTAAATAAAACAATCGATGCTGCCTCGCTAGTAGATAGCGCTTTGGTATAGGCTTGAATGCATTTAACAGCCCCAATAACGTTAATTTCAAAATCGGTTCTAAAATCATCAACACTTAACCTGTTAAATGGCTTAAGGTTGATACTTCCAGGACAGTATACGAGTCCGTCAGCTTCTTCAATTTCAGGTAATTCATCGCTTAATACATCGCAGGAAAAGTGTGACAAGTTATCGTGTTGAAAATCCGGAGACGTTCGACTGATGTTGATAACTTGATTCTCTTTAAGGAGACTTTTTGTAATTGCTTTTCCAATACCCTTACTGCCTCCAATAATAATAATTTTTTTCATGCTGTTAGTGGACGGCCTTTTAAACGTTTTTCAATTTTTTGTTTGATCGCAGTTAAGCGTTTCATTAAATCCATTAATTTTGGATCTTTAGAGGTTTTATAAATTTCATTTACTCCCAATATCAATCCTTTTACTTCTCTTGATGCTTCGATACGCTCACTCGTTGTTTTAAATGTAAGTGGTTTGAGTTCAAAAGCTTCTGCTTGTTTTACAACATCCATAGTTATAGTTTTAAATAATTTTGTAGTTCAGCAATTTTTGCTGAGGTATTAAAAGTGCCACCATAAAAAGCGGTCACAGTTGCAGAGGTGTCGTCCTTGATTCCTCTGGATGACACACAAAGATGCTTCGCGTCAATAATGACTGCTACATCTTCGGTTCCCAAAATGCCTTTTAATTCTTCTGCAATTTGATTGGTAAGGCGTTCTTGAACCTGTGGTCGTTTGGCATAATACTGTACAATGCGGTTTAGTTTAGACAGTCCAATTACTTTTCCAGATGAGATGTAGGAAATATGTGCTTTTCCAATAATAGGCACAAAGTGATGTTCGCAATTGGAATAAAATGTAATGTCTTTTTCTACCAGCATCTGGTTGTATTGATATTTATTATCAAATAACGCTACTTTTGGTTTATTTTTAGGGTTTAATCCAGAAAAAATTTCATCAATATACATTTTAGCGACGCGTTCAGGAGTCCCTTTAAGAGAATCATCTGTTAAATCTAAGCCCAAAACATCCATAATTTCTTCAAATAAAACAGCTATTTTATTTTTCTTTTCACCATCTGTTAGCTTAAAAGCATCCTTTTTCATAGGAGTTTCTAACCCTGTAAAAAGGTGATCATCTCCGATTTCATGATTTGAAAACCCATTCAACACATCTTCTTTTCCTGTAGTAACTTTGTTATTCATATAATAATTTAACGCTTTGATATTTTATTGTGAGTTATTTGTCGTTGTCTTGTACATTTAAATCTTCCCGACTCAAAAGATCTCAATTTTTGATGTTTTGTTTTTCGGCCTTGAACACGTGCTCGCCACAATCGGAAACTTTTTGGTTTCATGTAGGTACGCATCACTTTGATCACTTCTTGCTCACTTAGCTTGAACTGGTGTTCAATAGCTTCAAAAGTGGTGCGATCTTCCCACGCCATTTCAATAATCCGATCAATTTCTATAACACCTAAATTCATAATGCAGGAATTTTATATTGTTCGTCAAATTCTATTTATTCATTTAATAAAGATCTTAAAAAATTTTTATTTTCATAAAAATTTTTAGACTTTTTAAAATGAATAAATTTTCCCTGTGCATGAATGCTTATGCCGTCTGTTTTATAAAACACTAAATGATAAAATGGAATCGCCCATGTAAAATTTTTGAGTCCCTTAGTAATGTGTATTAAAATACCTTTTTTACGCATTTCAATATTTGCGTAATTCAGATCAGAAACTGTGTTTAAAACGGAATTTAAATTAGGGCTTACCTTGTCAACGATCATGCGTTTTGACCCGATACCGCGACGTTTGATGGATTCAAATAGAGTGTAAGGCTTGCCAACAAAATTATCAAATAATTGTTTGTGCTCCTTGTTGTAGTATGTTGTATCTAGAACCAATGGTATAGTTTAAGATTCAAACATACACAATGTTTATTCATTTAAAATAACAATTAAACAAATATTAACATTTTTTATGTGTTTCAAAATTTCTCAGGGGTTTCAATGATTGCAGAGGCTCTTAATTTCATAGCAATCAACTCGTCGGTTGAAAATTTATTTAACACAGAATACATCATTTTCATACGGTGGTTAGTGGCCAATTGAGGGCGTTTGTCATCCAGAAAATTCCAATATAAACTATTAAAAGGACAGGCATTTTCCCCTAAGCGCTCTTTCACATTGTATTGACAGTCGCTACAATAATTACTCATTTTATTTATGTAACTTCCTGACGACACATAAGGTTTCGTTGCTATTAAACCACCATCCGCAAACTGACTCATTCCGCGGGTATTTGGAAGTTGAACCCACTCCAAAGCATCAATATAAATTCCCAAATACCAATCATCAACTTCATCAGGGTTGGTTTGGGTTAATAAGAGATAATTCCCCGTGATCATTAAGCGTTGAATGTGATGCGCGTAAGCGTTATCTAATGAGTTATTTATTGTTTTGCTCAAGCAATTCATTTTGGTATCTCCCGTCCAAAAAAAGTCTGGAATCGCATGGTGATTGTCAAGCGTATTTAATGTTTTGTATTCTGGCATTTGTGCCCAGTACATGCCCCGCATATATTCGCGCCAACCGATTACTTGTCTAATAAATCCTTCTACTTGAGATATAGATATTTCTTCGGTATTAGCTCTGTAATGGACTAAAACAGAATCCACAATTTCTTTAGGACTGATTAGTTTTAGATTCATAGCGAACGATAAACGCGAGTGAAATAGATACACTTCGTCGTTGTGCAAAGCGTCTTGATAATCTCCAAAATGAACTAATAAATTTTGATTAAAATAATCAAGTTGTTCCAAGGATTGTACTCTGTTTATAGGGTATGAAAATGAAGTTGACTCAAAACGTCCGATTGTTTTAATGCCGCTAGTTTTGATAGTTTTTAATATGTCTTTTACAGGGTTTTTGAAATCTAAAAACGGAGGGACCTCTGGAGATCCTTTCCATTTGTTTCGATTGCTTTTGTCATAATTCCACTCGCCACCTTCAGGCTGTACACCCTCCATTAAAATGTGGTGTTTTTTACGCATATATCTATAAAAACGTTCCATTAAATACTGTTTTTTCCCTTCGTAAGATACAGAAAGTTCATCGCGTGAGGTGTAGAAATGTTCCGTATCAACTTCAGTAAATGGAATTGAAAGCGTATTGCAAATGGATTTGAGTTGGGAGTCTAAACGGTATTCATCTGGCGATTGGTATTCAAAGGTTTCAATGCCTTTAGAGCCTATAATTTCTTTTAGATTTCCCTCTAGATTATGAAGGTTGGTGGTGGCGTCTAAACTTAAATAAACAACCTTGTGACCTTGAGCTTCAAGCTGTTTTGAAAAATCGCGCATGGCCGCGAAAAATCCTACTACTTTTTGAATGTGGTGTTTGACATAATCCGTTTCTTGACGCATTTCAAACATACAGTAAATAGTTGTTTCTGAAGTAGTTGCATACCACGAATGTTGTGCGTTTAGTTGATCCCCAAGAATAAGACGAAGTGTTTTCATTTAAAATAATTTAGTTTGAAATTGTAGGATTCGAAATGAAGTTTGTAGGTGAGCTTCAAATTAAACTGAATTCTTTTTTTTTACGTAGGCTGCTACATTTTTTACTACAATATTTAACAGATTCCCAATTTTTTTCCCATTTTTTTCGCCAAGTAAACGCCCTTTCGCATTGGGTACAAATTTTGGTTGGGAGATTTATTTTTTTCAATAGGAGGTCTTTATTTTTTAGGTCGTTGGTATTCGATACGCTGCCTCAAAGAGGGTAAGGCATAACCATCTAATCCATTTATGGCAACAACATTAGCTTTGGCTAAATTGACGAACCCATCTTGTTCAACAATATCATCTTTAATATACAAGTCCTTGATCTCTGCAATAAGTTGGACGGTATTATTCGCTTTGATTATATACTCCTCACAATAGGTGAGTGCCATCTGAATTGGAGCGCCTTTCACAAATGGTGCATGCCAGTCGTTTTTATATTCTTCTTCGAGTTTTGTAATGTCAAATTCCGAGATGCTTTTGTCGTATTTTGCAGAGGTGTGGTGTGCTTGCTCGATGATATCTAAGTGAATGTGATTGACAGTAAACTGCCCTGTTTCTTTGATGTTTTCATAAGTATTTCTTGGAACATCAGATACCGGTCTAAACACAATTCCTAATAATGGTGGATTAGACCCTAAATGGGTTACAGAACTAAAAACAGCCACATTAGCGGTGCCATCATTTGATTTAGTTCCTATGAGGTTTGCCGACTTAAACCCCGAACAACTATTCATCATGTTTATTCTATAAACATGGTCTAAATCATCAAAATCTTGCCGTCTTAAGTGTAACATTTAGTAGTTGTTAAATTGGTTAATTTTCACAGCCGACGCTTTTAAATCAAACATTAAATTATACAATCCAAAAAAGGTACGGTTGATGTATATAAAATGCTTGGAACCTCGGTTGCCGTTAAACTTTCGGAGTTCGGTACTTTTGCTGTATCGTTGTGCTAAGTCTCCTATTTTATTAAAAAATTCAGGATTTGAGAAATCAAATATAGGATCATGAAAGGGCAGTGTAAACACACTTAATAATTCATGAAACATATCTGTAAAAAATATCAATTCTTCGTCTGTATCCGTGGGAGTTAAGATTTCTAACTCATATAATTTATCCTTGAACAACGCTGGATTGTCAATGATTTTTTTGTCTGACAGTTCAAAGTAAGGAATGTAAAATTCATCTGGTATGGACTTCATACATCCAAAATCCAAAGCAATCAATTGGGCATCCTCATTAATTAGAAAATTCCCAGGATGTGGATCTGCATGTACTTTTCTCAGTGTATGAATTTGAAACATATAAAAATCCCAAAGTGCCTGTCCAAGTTGATTAGCCTTGTCTTTATCCTTGTTGTATTTTGTGAATTCAGAAAGATGTTCACCTTTCATAAAATCCATCGTGATAATACGGTCTGAGGAGTAATCCTCGTAATACTCTGGAAATAATAAATTAGGGATGTGAAGGCAGGCATTCGCAATTTCTTTACTCTGATAAATTTCAAGCTTATAATTAGTTTCTTCCACCAATTTGTCTTCCACTTCTTGGAAGTATTTGTCCGAATCTTTTCCTTTGATATTAAACATCTTTATAGCAATGGGTTTCACCATAGCTAAATCGGATTTGATACTATCTGCTACGCCAGGGTACTGTATTTTAACGGCCAATTGCTTGCCATCTTTTTCGGCTTTATGAACCTGACCAATACTCGCCGCATTGACAGATTCTGAGTCAAATTCATCAAAAATTTTATTAGGGTGTTGGCCAAAATATTTTTTAAATGTTTTGATGACTAAAGGAGGAGATAAGGGAGGTACTGAGAATTGCGCTAAAGAAAATTTATCCACATAAGCTTGTGGTAAGATGCTTTTTTCCATACTCAGCATTTGTGCTACTTTTAAGGCACTTCCTTTGAGTTGTTTTAATCCTGAATAAATATCTTCAGCATTATTTTTATTGAGGTTTTCTTTGGCTTCTGCTTCAGTTTTGGTGATTTTTTCACCGTAATATTTCAAGTAATTAACACCTACCTTGGCACCCGTTGAAACCAATTTTCCAGCGCGCTGTATTTTTGAAGTTGGTATGCGGTCGATTGACTTCATATTAGTTCATGCTAATTTTTTCCTTGATTAAAAATTTCCCAAAATCCACAAAGCTTTTAAGCGGTGATATGTTAATTAGGTCAAAGCTTGCATTGATTGATTTTTCAATAAAAATATCCGTTTTTTCAAAAGAGGTAGATGTGTCATCCAACCAAAATTTCAGCGTCAACATCAGTTGAATCCAGTAAGTTTCTTGAACAACACTGTCTTTTATTTGCTCTAGTTGTTTGTTTTTAATTTGAAGCACTTCGATGTCTAATTGATCGATATAATTTAAAAATTTTGATCGTAAACCTTTTAGCTTTTTTAAATTTTCAAGTTGGTTACAGCTTTTGTTTAAAGCATACACCACATAACTTCTATTGGCAGTTAAATTTTCAAAAAATGTAAAGTAAAAACTCAACAATTGATTTCTGGAATCGTAAGTAGGGTAGTCCTTACTGGACTCTAAAGTCTCTATGGTGTTAGTAAAAAACAAACCAAATATAGTACTTTCGAGGGTTTCAAAATTTGCAAATAATTTGTAAAATTCAGCTTCCTCAAAGCTATTGGATTTTGCAAATGTGTATATTGACTTTGGAGGGTGATTATGTTCTAAAACATATTCCATGTAAAGCTTAACGAGCGAATTTTGTGTGAGGGTATTTTTTTTTGCCATAACATTTATAGTTTACAGTGCAAAAATACATATTGTTTAATAAATCATAAATATAATTAAACAAATATTAACATTTATTATCACAGCAATTGTCGCTTTTGACAAGCTTACAACTGAGAACGGCTAGACACATTCCAATAATAGGGGCTGTTAGATATACCCATAAGCGAAGTATTTTTTCATTTTTTCTTATCTAAATTTTGTTAATAATTAAAAAAATGACTTTAAGTTTGTTCTACATGAGTTAGGAAATATACCTTCTACATCCCTCTTTTATTTTCTAAAAGACCTTAAAAATTGCATAACTAAATTTTGACTATTCACTACGCATTATAATTGATTTCATGGTATAAGTCTTGTTTTTTTACTATACACTATTTAGCCAACACCCTTTGAAGTTGTTAATCACCAATACAACACCCATACAAACTTCATGCATTGTATTTTTTTAGCTTAAATTATAAGCTTAGGATACTTAATGTAAAGTCATGGTGTTATCAGTTTTCGAGAATTTTATCAGATTACAATATTTAAAATTGACATATTTTTTATTTTGTATGTTTTTTGTATTGCTTTATTTTTTTCCATTTATGCTACTTCATTATATATTTATGATTCTTACCAAAGAGAAATGAACAACTTTTTAAATCAAACATTTTATTTCAAATCAAACACATTATGAGAAACACCTTTATTAGATTAATTCTTTTTTTCATTACAATAGGCGCATTTGCTCAGGCAGATAAAGTGACTGTGGTCAATAATGAAGACGGAATGAAATTAGTAGTGAATGGAGAAGACTTCATGATCAACGGAATGAACTGGGATTATTTCCCAATTGGCACTAATTACTCCTATAGTTTATGGAAGCAATCTGATGATGTTATCAAAGCAGCATTAGATTCAGAAATGGGCTTGTTGAAAAACATGGGAGTCAACGCCATACGACAATATGCTGGTGTACAACCAAAATGGATTCAGTACATCTATGAAAATTATGGTATATACACCTTGTTAAATCATTCCTTTGGACGGTACGGTCTTACTGTGAATGGCAGATGGCTTCCTGTTACAGATTATAGAGATCCTGCAACGCAAGAGTTGCTAATGTCTGAAGTTGCTAAATTAGCTGAAGATTATAAAGACACGCCTGGTTTACTAATGTTCTTATTAGGTAACGAAAATAATTACGGTCTTTTTTGGGCAGGTGCTGAAACAGAAGATTTTCCAGATGAGGAAGAAAAAAGAGATTTTATAGGAGAAGAACGTGGAAGACCGATGTACAAGCTGATGAATGATGCCTCCATTAAAATGAAGAGTATTGATGCGTCTCATCCCATAGCAATCTGTAACGGTGATGTTTTATTTATAGACATTATCGCTGAAGAATGTAAAGACATTGATGTTTTTGGGACTAACATGTATCGAGGTTCTTCTTTTACAGATGCATTCCAAACGGTAAAAGATAAGTTAGATATGCCTATCATGTTAACCGAGTTTGGAGCGGATTCATTTAATGCGATTGAAAAGGCCGAAGATCAAAAAATGCAAGCCTACTATATGGTTGAAAACTGGAAAGATATTTACCAAAATGCAGCTGGTTTAGGGAAATCAGAAATTGCAATTGGAGGTTTCACCTTCCAATTTAGTGATGGTTGGTGGAAATTTGGACAAACTAAGAACTTAGATGTTCATGACGACAATGCATCCTGGTCAAATGGGGGGTATCAACTTGATTTCACACCTGGTGAAAATAATATGAATGAAGAGTGGTTTGGTATTTGTGCAAAAGGACCTACAAACTCTAGAGGACTATACACTTTATATCCACGCGCATCCTATTATGCATTAAAAATAGCACATCAATTAAACCCTTATGAAGATGGTGTTGATGCGGAATTTGTTAAAACTCATTTTGAAAACATTGAATTAATGGATGCTGTACTTCGCGCTAGAGGAGATAAGGCAGCTTTAGGAGGTAATACAAAAATCAAACTAAGCAATTTGAGAGCTGAATTTACCACCTTTAATACTGGCGGAACACTTATTACAACTCCCAACGTTGCAGATCCAGCAAATAATACCTTCCCAAACCAGTTAGGTTTTGACCAAATGCAATCCTATTTTATAGGAGTCGAGGGAAATCCAACTTCTAATATGCGTGCCAACGTCAACTTCAATATTCTTGGCAATGTCGCTGAGAATCCAATTGACGAATTTTTTTATGAAAACAGAGGGCGTTCTAGGTCTGTAAAAACAGCTGATGGAGATTTATTACTAAATGATATAAATAGAATTCAAGTATATAACGCTGAGTTTGATTGGAATGCTAAAGATTTTAATCTAAGAGGGTTTTTCAGAACCGGTCATTACCACTGGGCTTATGAAGGCGATTTCTTTAACCTGTATAGAGAAGCGTATTACGGTCCCAATTTAGATGTGTATAACGCTGATATTTCAGGTATTGAGATTGATGCTAAGGGAGCTTTAAAAGGTTTAAAAGCGGCTTTTGGCTCTCAACTTTGGTGGGGAGCGAATCCAGCGGTATTTTTAAAGTATGGTACAAGACTAGGAGATTGGGACGTGTCGGCTGTTTACCATGAAGATATATCAGATGTATCTGGAGTAACTAAATATGATGTAGCTGACTTTGGTAATATCCAAAATAACATCACAGCTGTTTCTTCTATTGCAATACCCCTTCCAAAAACACGTACAGTCACTTTACATGCAACTCGCAAATTTGGAGATTTCATTTTTGATGTTGGTGGTCTATGGGGTGGGCAACCACTTAACGGACGCGAATTTCAAATAGCAGAAGGAACAACCGATAATTATGTTATTTACACAGATAAAATCAATCAAAAAGACAACTGGGGTGCAAAAGCAAAGTTAACCTACCAAAATGGGGCCTTTAGATGGTATGCACAAGGGGCAAGCATGGGCTTAGTTGCCAATGGCGGATCGGATCAAACAAAAACATTTACAGGTTGGAAACTAATTGATACTGGAAGCGGGAACCAAAATAACTTCCTTACTGGGTTTGCATACACGTTAGGGGACGTTCAAATCGCTCCAAACTTTTTATGGCAAAAGCCAATTGTTGGCCCTATGCCAAATGATTTAAACGGTGGGACTGGACGTCTTAGAAATATTCAAGACGACCCATTTGCCGTAAGAGTAAACAGAGAAACTACCGCTGGAGAACTCTTATTGTCCTACGACCCTACACCAGAAACCTGGATGTATGAATGGGACAACGACCGACTTGAAGATGCTAAATTAGCCTTCAACCTTGGGTTTGTATTTCGCCATCATCCAACAGCGCAAGATGCAGCCGTTGGATTTTTAGCAAATCGTACTTCTTTTGCATTTCCGAATGCTGCTCCTGCACAAGATTTATGGGAAGCACATTCACGAATTGTATCTAAAATAACTCCTAGCATTGGATTTATTACGAACCTATACGCTGGTAATGCACAAGCAAATGGTAGTGATGCTCGTTTAATAAAGCGCTTTGGAGGCGATGTAAGATTGATTTATAATAAATTTAAAATAACGCATACTGCTAAGTTTAATGATTGGGGGCCTTTTGATTACCACCGTGATTTTAACTTAACATACCCAGCTCAGTTAATGTTAGACCTATCCACTACCGTAGGAAAGCCAGATTGGTTCATCCTTCCAAACACACAAGTTGGGGTTCGAGGAACATGGCGTTCGTTAAATCAAAATTCACCACGTTATTCCCCTACTTTTATCCCACCTAACGTCTATCCAGCAGTATCACCTATTAGTCCTGTAGGCTTTCCTAACGGAAGTGAATGGGAAATTAGAACATACATACATATCAATATTGGAAAATAAAAAAGCTTAAAAATGAAAAATATAAAATTTATGTATTCAAAAATCACACTGCTATCAGGACTACTTTTGGTAGTTATGATGAGTTGTGAAAGAGATATTTCTGTTCAAACAGAATTTGCGCACTTGTCCAAAACAGGTGATATTTTCACAGATTCACCAATTGATCTTGGGAGCAATTTTTACTTTCCGTATACTGGATCTAAACCAAGTGCTTGGTCAGTAGACGAAAATGAAGGCTATGAGAGTGCTGCTTCTATGCGAATTGACGTCCCTAATAATAATGATCCTGAAGGAACTTATGCAGGGGCTATATTAAGAGTAGATGGGCCAGGTCGTGACCTTACCGAATTCGATGCTTTAACCTTTTGGGCGAAAGCCACTCAAGGCGTTGTTATTGGAGAAATAGGGTTCGGACAAGACTTTGGACTGAATAAGTACGAGGTCAGTGAAACAGATGTAAGTCTGAGTACTGACTGGCAAAAATATATCATTCCAATTCCAGACCCTTCAAAACTTTTTGATGAAAGAGGTATGTTTTGGTATTCTGCAGGCACCCAAAATACAGGCGGCAATGCCTACGCCTTTTGGATTGATGAATTAAAGTTTGAAAAACTTGGAACTATCGGACAGCCAAGACCAGCCATTGTAAATGGTGAAGATCTTGTACAAGATGCCTTTATAGGACTTAGTTTACAGTTAAAAGGACTGACACAAACCTTCAATTTAGGTTCGGGTCTAAACAAGACGGTCAATGCCGCACCAAGTTATTTCGATTTCTCATCTTCGGATCCAAGTTTGGTATTCATAGATCAATTTGGAGTTATTACAGCTAATAATGGTTCGGCCGTTATAACGGCAACTCTGGGAGCCGTGGAAACTGAAGGATCCCTGACGATAAATACAGTCGGTGGTTTTAATTTAGCACCTATACCAACTAGAGACCCTAGTAATGTGATTTCTATTTTCAGTGATAGCTATACAAACGTTCCAGTGGACTTTTTTAATGGGTACTGGGAACCTTATCAAACCACACTGTCTAGTGATTTTGTTGTGGATGGTAACAATATGATCCACTATACCGATTTTAATTTTGTAGGAAATCAATTTGCAAATCCAACGGTTGATGCTACAGAATATTCTAATGTACACGTTAATATTTACCTGCCAGAAGAACCTTCTAACCTTGATTTTTTAATTACAGTGAGAGATTTTGGAGCGGATCAAGTTGATGGTGGAGGTGATGATTCATTCAAACAATTATTTTTTGATGGTGATGATTTTGAGCCAGGTGTATGGAGTACCTTAGAGTTCTCAATAGCCTCTATGCAAACTCGAAATAATATCGGTCTTATTATTTATGAAAACATTAACGGATCTTCATTAACAGAACTTTATGTCGATAATATTTATTTCTATAAAGGAAACTAGAGTAATATAAATTCAAAAAAACAAAACATGGATAAAACAAATAAATATAAGCTAAGGATTCATACACTGCTGTTGAAGTCTTTTCTTTTTATATCAATTTTAACGATCGCCAGTTGCGATACGGACAAAACCCAAACAGTTGCCACCTTTACAAATTTAGTAATGGCAGATGAGTTTGATGTAGAAGGCGCTCCTAATTCTGAAATTTGGAATTATGATATAGGTACCGGGCCAGGCTTAGATGGATGGGGCAATAATGAGTTGCAATATTATACAGACCGTCCTGAAAATGTAACCGTACAAAATGGAATGTTAGTAATTTCCGCTTTAGAAGAAAATCACAACGGATCCTCTTACACATCAGCAAAATTGATTACCAAAGGAAAATTTTCTCAATCTTTTGGACGTTTTGAAGCCCGTATCAAAGTCCCTGGTGGATCAGGTCTTTGGCCTGCATTTTGGCTCTTAGGAGAAAATGTTGATGTAGACGGATGGCCTCAATGTGGTGAGATTGATATTATGGAATACCGTAAACAAGAACCTACAAAGGTTAGCGGTTCTATACATGGACCTGGTTATTCTGGAGAGTCAACACCTCAAGGTCAAGTGTCTAAAAGTTACGACTTAGGAAATGACCGTTACGATGCTGGTTTCCATGTGTTCGGAATCGAGTGGGGGTATCAATACATCAATTATTATGTAGACGATGTATTGTACAATCAAATAACACCCTCTGATATTGCAGTAACCCCTGCAGATGCTGTTTACACATTAAACGATCGTGTAGATGCAGTAGAAGCAACCGATGATATTCCAGCTGTGGAAGCAGTTGAACCAACGGATGTTACTGGGGATTGGGTTTTTAACAAGCCGTTCTTTATCATCATCAATTTAGCTGTTGGTGGTAATTTCCCAGGAAATCCTGATAATGGAGAAGCATTTCCACAAAACATGCTAGTAGATTACGTAAGAGTATACAAACAATAGTAACAACTAATAAAACAAAAAATGAAAAATTTAATCCAAACAATTAAAAAAGTTTCACTGTTAATCTTGGCAATCAGTTTTATCGGTTGTGATGGTGGTGAAGCCGCTTTACCCAATTTGAGGGCTGGCTTCACGCATACGATTAATGCAGATACAGGCACAGTAACCTTTATCAATACAACCATAAACGCTTCCATATACGCATGGAATTTTGGAGATGAAAGTACTTCTACACTCATCAACCCCGTAAACGTATATGAACCCGGAACTTACTTGGTCGTTTTAACAGCATCCAATGTATCTGGAGCATTCGATATCTTTACTGATGAAATCACAATCGAAGATGTAGCACTTTGTGACGCTGAAACAGTAGAGTCACTTTCCGCAACTGATCTAAATATAACATTTATGTCAGACCCAACTGATAGTATTATTAATGATGGCGCTACTTTTGCATGGATAACCAACCCAGATTCGGATAACTCTGTAAATGCCTCTTGTAAAGTTGGAGAAGTCACAAAATCAGGAAACAATCCTGGGGATAATATCCAAATAGACTTAGATGCAAAATTGGATTTTAATACCAATGAAGGTTTAAAAATCAAAGTATGGTCTTCAATACCAAGTACCGAAGTTAGAATTAAGCTTGAAGAGATTGGAACTCCAGCGAACAATACCGAAAAGTTTTTAATCACAACCGTTACTAATGGATGGGAAGAATTAAGTTTCCCTTTTACCAATGCCGATAGTAACAAATACAATAAGGTGGTTCTTTTCTTCGATTTTAATGCAGAAAATACCGATACGTATTATTTTGATGATTTGACATTGTACGGAAACGGAACAGCTCCTGTAGTTTGTGATGCTGAAACAGTAGAGTCACTTTCCGCAACTGATTTAAATATAACATTTATGTCAGACCCAACGGCTAGTATTGTTAGTGATGGCGCAGTATTTTCTTGGGTAAATAATCCAGATTTTGGTAACACTGTAAATACCTCATGTAAAGTTGCACAAATAGATAGAACGAGTGCTGCTCAGTATGCAAACAACCAAATAATTGTAGATGCGAAATTAGATTTTAATTCAAATTCAGGGTTTAAACTAAAAGTATGGTCACCAACTGCTAGTACAAATGTATTATTAAAATTAGAGGATCAGACAAACTCTGGAATCTATAAAGAAGTTTTTGCAATTACATCGGCAGCGAGTGCAGGCGAATGGGAAGAGCTAACCTTTAATTTTGCAGGCGCAGATTCTAATAAATTCGATAAAATTGTAGTATTCTTTCAGCTAGGAACAACGACAGAAGAAACCTATTATTTTGATGACCTAAAACTTTACGGCGACGGTTCTGGCGGCGGTGGCGGCGGAAATGATGATTGTCCTGAGCCACCAGCTGGAGAGTTATTAGCGAATGGAGATTTTGAAGCAGGTGATGTAGGTTGCTGGCAACTTTTGACTAGTGGAGTTACTATTTCTACGACAGTTAGCAATGGTGGTACTCAATCGGCTGAATTGCAAGGCGGAACAGGTGTTGCTGTAGGTCTTAAAATGGAACGATTTGGAATTGGTTTAGTCACGCCAAATACATCTTATACGGTTTCTTTTGATATTATTGCTTCTGATGCATTGGGCGAAGGTGGAGTTGTAAAAGCATTTACATTTTCGGAAGGTGCTGATGGCGGAACAGTAGCGGCAACGCAGCACGTTCTTACGGACAATACAACGTCTATATCAACAACAGTTTGGGAAACTAAAACATTCACGTTTACAACACCTGGAAATGCAAATCAAGTAGAAGGTGGTTTATCCTTCCTTATTGAAATCGTTAATAGTGCAGCAAGATTGAATGTAGATAACATATCCGTAAGACTAACCCCTTAATAATCATTTATCAATATAAATGAATTAAAAGATTAATAAAAAGGCTAGGTTAAAGTTATTTACTGCCTAGCCTTTTTTATTTTTGAAATCTCAGATTACCTATTAAAAACCAATCAACTCTAAGCAGTTAAAAGATATTAAATAATTAAATGACAAAAAAAGCTATTTTTTCAGAGAAAAATAAAGATGTGAACCAAGGTAAAGATATAGATGGAACCTTAGTTAATATTGATAACGAAGTCTATTATAAGATTTCGAACAGT
>Ga0209199_1001217_pt1 | contig 31918 bp, 50 predicted proteins | sample COGITO_mtgs_1105_7_FD_184805 | JGI IMG/M metagenome (GOLD analysis project Ga0209199, IMG submission 184805) | Pelagic marine microbial communities from North Sea - COGITO_mtgs_110523 (SPAdes) (version 2) | ecosystem: Environmental > Aquatic > Marine > Epipelagic ...
GTTGCGACCAACCACGGTGTTTACAAAGTTTCCAACGGTTATGAAGACTTTCATGCCTACAGTAGGCGTTGGAAGCGTTAGCGTTACGCCAGCAGTATCAACGTAATGATGCGTGTTAGCTGTTGCACTACCGTTGCTGCTTACAGTTGCCGTAGGAATACCAGCGGCTATCGTAGATGCTAGAGCAGCCGTACCTACAGCGCCATCAGCAATCGCAGCAGAGCCTACCGCGTCGTCTGTAATACCCGTCGTCTTTATCGTAGTAAGAGGCATATTATTCTCCTAAAGTCGGACGAGTGTCTGGGAAGTTAGAAGTTGACGGCCAGTCACGCAGCGCAGTCCTGTAGAGCAGGATGTTGTCGCGGTTAGGCCAGTCTGGAGTTTGGGCTGCTTTGTCTGTAGCCACAAGCTCACTGTCTCTCCATTCACGCGCCTCGCGGTGTGCGATTTCCGTTAGTTGCTCCTCTGTAGGCGCTGGTGGAACAACAAGCTCGTATTTTCCAGAGTGGTGTTCATCCACAAAGGCTTTGTCAGCCTCTATGGTGTTTACGACATCCCCATCAGAATTTAAAATTTTGTAAGTAGGCATTGTAATTCTCCTTATGCGTAAGCCGTGTAGTGAATAAAGACCATTCCGGGGCCACCATGCCCAGAAGTTCCGTATTGAGCAGAGGATGCGAAACTAACAAACCCGCCTCCACCTCCGCCTACTCCGCCATCACCAGTACGTACGTAACGTAAGTCACCGTTGTAATAATGAGTAGTGCCGCCTCCTCCTGCAAAAGCGCCACCGTAAGCACCACGATTAGATGTGGCGTTTCCAGTATATCCACCACCGCCAGCGCCCATAGGATTAGTGTGACCTTCAAAATAAAAATAATTACTATCCATATTATTTCTTGACTGAATTATACCGCCCCCATTAGTAGCGGCATTAGCATTGTGATTTCCAGCACCGCCTACTGCGGTTGTTTGACCAATAAGAGACGCGCCTATGTACGGAAAAGAAAACGCTTCAGCTCGCCCTGATGAAGTAGTACCGGCGGCAATCCAATCATATTGATCTATTTTGTCGTATCCGGCGTAATTTGAGCCTCCGCCGTTATAGCCTGTCAAGGTTTGACCTAAGTTGCCGCTCCACGCATGTACACCGCCCCCGCGACCTCCAATACCAGCGCCGCCTGACGAGAAGTAATGGTCGTTAGTAACTTGAGTGCCACCGCCTGCAAGCGTAAAACTACCACCCGCATAGCCTGTTGAAGTTAATATAGCAACGGCACCGCCTCCAGTAGAAAGATCAAGGTAAGCTCTATTACCAGAAGTAACGATACCTGAACCTACTGAGCCTCCAGCGCCTCCTGTACGATTAAAATCACCGTTTGATGCTGTACCGCCTGTTCCTCCTGCCGCCCCGCTTTCAGTCGTGGTTATACTTCGACCACCTCCACCACCATTAGCAGTTAAAGTAGATGACAAACCCGTCCCAGAAACAGTCGTGTTGCCACCATCGTTTCCATTCACTTGACTGTTTGACTCTTTCCCTGCTCCGCCAGAACCAATGGTTATAGTGAAAGAACCGCTTGTGGTAACGTCCAGACCTTCTTTTATGCAAAGACCGCCAGCCCCGCCGCCTGTAGCAATAGTTCCTCCAGTACCGTGTGTATAAGCGCCACCGCCACCAGCACCAACGCATATAATGTTTACTGTTCCGTTGCGAGGGGGAACAAAAGTTTGTGAACGTGTAAGCGGTATCTCCATAATAACGCCGCCATAAAGACCGCCACCGCCTGCTGCACCTAATGTAATAGCCATTTTATAGTTCCTTCCATCCGATTGTTGAATCAACGTACACAAGAGTTGCACCAGCGTCTGTCGCCAGTGAGCCGTTATCTGCCGTTGAATTAATGTTTGAGCCATTACGCCCCACGGTTACAACACCTGCACCAGCGTTTTTTATAAATACTACGTTCCCTGCTGCGGGACTTGCGGGCAGTGTAATCGTTCTAGCACTTGCGCTGTTTACGATTATCTGATCGCGTGTAACTGCGGTGTAGTCTGCTGTCTTTATTAAAAAGTTGTTGAATGCTCCGCCTACGCCTGCGCCTAACTTGGCAGAGGTAATAGTACCATCAAGAATAGCTACGGCTGTAACAGAGTTATCTGCAAGCAGCGTACTACTTACTTTAGTTACTGACATATTATTCTCCTAACTCCGGGCGAGTTGCTGGGAAGTTTGAAGTGCTGGGCCAATCCCGCAAAGCTGTACGGTAGGTCATGTAAGCTGCACGTTGAGGGTGGTCTGATAGAGGGACTATGAAGTCTGAAGACGATAGTTCCATGTCACGCCACATGCGGCCAGCTTCTGCTGCTGTAGGCTCTGCTGGCGCAGGTGCTACATACAGTTCATAGTGTTCAAAGTTAGCTTCAACAAACTCAGCGTCAGCAGTGATGGTATTTGTGATGTTACCGTCAGCATCTTTAATATTGTATTTCATTTCATATCTCCTTACGGTATGTACTGAATAACAACGATACCTTCGCCACCATCACCACCTAACGCCATTGAAGCGTTGTTTGCGTTTTTAGCACTACCTCCTCCAGCACCAATTCCTCCATTCCCCCCGTTAACCTGTCCGTATATAGTTCCTCCCTTAAAGTTGTAAGAACCTCCAGAAAGAGGGCCAGCTTGAGATAATATTACACCTGACGCACTGTCTCCATTTTGGTATGAGGCTTGACCTGCTTTTCCACCAGCTAACTGCCCCATAGTTGAAGACCAAAAATCTCCAATAACGTCACATTCTCCCGCAAAATAGACACTGGCGGTAGTACCGCCTTGCTGACCAGTTCCTGTTAAACCAACTGCTCCACCGCCTCCATAAAACAGTCCAGCACCACCTGTATTATTTACATCCCCGTTAGAGGCCGTGCCACCTGCGGGAGTTCCTGAGTTTAGCAACCCACCTTCGCCCCCGTTAGCAGTTAAGGTTGCAGAAAGTCCCGTACCTGCTACCGTTGAATTACCTCCATTAGTGGCGTCAGTGTTGCTAGTACCCTCACCGCCAGCACCTACAACAACAGTAAAAGAACCAGATGTAGTAACTGCTAAAGTGTTTTTCTTGCAGTACCCTCCAGCAGCCCCAGACCTGCCAACTAAAGAAGTTCCAGCCCCTCCTCCACCAGCCCCAATAACGTGTATGCAGATGTTGCCGTCTTGCGGAGGAACCCAAGTCTGGGACTTACTTAAAAATATTGTGGGGAATGACGCAGAGCCACCACCTATAAAATCTGAAAAATTACTCATGCCATTGCCCACCCTACTGTAGAGTTTGTATATATAAATTGAATTGAGAGGTATGCTTTATCTAATGTCATGTTAGATGCGCTACTCATAATGTTTGACCCATTTCGCCCTACCACCGTGTCAGTGAAGTTGCCCACAGTGATAAGCACCCGTTGACCTATAGAAGGAGAAGCAGGTAAGGTGATAGTTCGGCTAGCCGTATCTACGTATACATGCGTGTTTACTGTAGCAGTTATGTTGCTGCTTGTAACTACTGAGGTTATGCCCACAGCTATCGGATCAGAAGCAATCGCGGCAGCTCCAACGGCATCATCTGCGATAGCGGCTGCAACTACTGCGTCGTCAGCGATCTTGGCGGCAGTAACTGCATCATCTGCTATCTTAGCCGTTGTAACCGCGCTATCTACGATCTTAGCCGTTGTAACAGTATTGTTGTCAGGAGTGCCTATGCTTACGCTAACCCCCTGAGAAGCCATTACCTCGACAGCTACACCGTTTGCGGGAGCCGTACTAAAAGTAATAGTAGTTCCAGATACTGTGTAGTTGCTTTTAGACTGATACACACCGTCAAAGTAAGCGTCAGTGTTGTTCTCTACTGATTGAGATGACAGAGTAAACGCTGTTGTAGAGCCATTACCTGTAAACTGACTAAGGGAGAACGTAGTTGGAGCCTCTGCGGGGGCTACTGTAGCCGCGGTAACTTCGATAGCCGCATTGTTTGCTGGAGCGGCTGAGAACGTTATAACGTCGTTAGCAACGGAGTATGCCGTTTTGTTCTGGTAAACACCGTCAATATATACAAGCGTGTTAGCTTCTACTGGTGAAGAAGACATAGTAAAGGCAGTTGTAGAGCCATTACCTGTAAACTGATTAAGGAGTAACTCAGCAGCACCGCCGCCGATTTCGCCCCATTCTGTCGTGTAACCCTCAAACTTACCTAGCGTAGAGTTGTATCGAAACTGACCTGCGCCGTTTGCTGGTCGTTGAGCTGTAGTACCCACCGACACTTGGACTGCGGAAGTACCTGTAGCGGCTAGGGCAGTACCGGAAGCTGTACCTACTACAGAAATACCTGCGCTGTTTACATCCAGTCGTTTAGTACCACCAGTAGTAACACTTACCGTATCAGCAGCGCCAAAGTAAATACCTGTGTTCGTGTCGCCAGTATTTGTGAGGGAGGGTGCGCCCTCCGCGCCATCAGGTAGCTCAAGCTCATCGTTAGTAGATACTACAATGTTCGTACCACCTGTAGTGTTACCAAGAGCAAGAACTTCTGACAAGGTATCTGCGGAACCTACCTGAGAATCTACGTACGCTTTAATGGATTGTTGAGTAGCTAGAGACACGGCGCTGTTTGAAGCCATGTTGTCTTCGTCTAGTACCGCTGTTACTACAGTGCTAGTACCTAACTGCAAAGAAGTAGTGCTAGTTACCGCTTCTACTACGTTAGTCCCGTCACAGAACAAGAACATAGTGCGCCCGTTAGGGATAAGGGTGCCAGAACCCCCGGATGTTTTAAGCGTTACGTTCTGCCCAGCGGCATTCTTTGCGATATATATTTTAGTGGCTGTGGGACATACTACGGTTCCTGCGCCAGTTAGCTGAGTGTTTGTGTCGGTAAACTCTAGCATCGCACATCTTGATTCGGAAGTAGTCCCGTTTGCGCTAGTTAGCGTATGGGAGTTCCCAGACCACGTATTGATTACCGCGCGGCCTGCGACAGCCTGCTCCACCATAGAGGTAATATTATTGTTTACTACATCACCCCAAGAACCACTAAGCTCGCCTTGAACTGGTAGTGCAAGTTTAAGTATTGAAGTATATTGCGTTGTCATTTAATTGGCCTCATGCGGCTATTATGTTTGTCCAGTTAGGGTTCTGTGCGTCATTTACATTTCCCCAGCTTGGGTTCTGTGCATCGTTTACATTTCCCCAGCTTGGGTTCTGTGTGGTACTAACTAGCCCCCACATGTTTACAGTACTTGTATATCCTACAGCAGAAACACCCGTTACTGATACTGTCTTAGGTATTCTAACATCTACAGTGCCTAGGGTTACAGTACCCTCAACTCCTGTCACTGATACTGTCTGCCCAAAGGCTACAAATACAGTTCCTAGTGAGGCCGTTCCCGCCAATCCTGTAACAGGTACTACTTTAGGCAGTCTAGCTACCACCGTACCTAATGAGGCCGTTCCCGATACCCCCGTAGCTCCCGCTACTGCCTTAGCTTGTACTGCCGCCGTACCTGTTGAGGCCGTTCCCGCCAACCCTGTAACAGGTACTATTTTAGGTATTCTTACTATTACTGAGCTTAGTGAGGCCGTTCCCGATACTCCAGTAACCGCAAATTCTGCTTTTCCTACTACTGTTACACTGCCTACGGCGGTAATCCCTGTAAGTCCTGTCTCTATAACTACAGAGTCAGCGTCGGTTGTAACAGTGCCTAGAGTCGCTGTACCTGCTACTCCAGTAACGGATACCGTAATACCCGATAGTATAGTGACTGAGCCTACCGCTGTGGTTCCCGCTACTCCATCAGGTATTACTGCGGTTAGATCAGTACCCCAAGAGGTTTGCCCCCATGCGCCATTACCCCATCCAGAGTATGTAACAGAAGACGGCATCCTCTAACGCCTTATGCTATACGTACAATAGCATTGGTAGCGTCGCCAGCGGGGAACTGCACCGTAAAGTCGCCCGAAGTAGACGTTTTGTCCGCTCCAAAATCTAGTACCGCGACAGCGGGATTACCACCGCCTGATTTGTAAATAAGTGCGCCACGAGCAGTGATAGTAGCGTTAGACCATACAGCGTCACCAAAATCTAGGAAAGCGGTAGTACCACTACCTCCATTTGTAGGGTTTGTGCTTATGGTCAAAGAGTAACCGCCAGTAGTGTACCCATTACCGTTAGCTATCTCGTTAGTTGTAGAGTAAGCGGTAGTGTCTGCGCCTAACGTAGCACTGCTCGTATATAGTGCGATCTTAAAAGTTTGTCCTGTGTTACTACTAAAGTCCATCTCTCCGTCTAATAGAGCGATTTTAAAAGAAGTACACATTGCCTGCGATATAGCCATTTTTTAATTCCTCAAGTAACTGAAGTTCTGAATTGCCCAGAACGATATGCATCTTCACGTAGTTTACCATCGCCAAGATTTTCTAACTGTTTCATAGCTAACAAATACATATTAGTATAGTTAGCCACTAGGTCTTGCTCGCCCTTCATAAAGCGTATTGCTTCTACTAACGCGCCGTTTAATAGCGCAGAGTCAAACTCTTCTCCTAGCCATGTAGTGCCCGCTGTAACTATAGACTCTGGGTAATACCCGTAGTGTAACTCCATGCTGTACGCGGAGTTTGGAGTTGGCCCTAAAATAAAAGAGTTGTCATCAAAATACGCGTAGTGTTTGGGTGCCCCCGTACTTGCGGGGTTTGGGTACGCTTCCCGCATAAAATTAACGTCTTTGTTAAGCAGGAAAGTGTACACTCCGTTAGCGTCTATAACTGATAGAGAGTAAGCCCATAAAAAGTCAGAAGGCGTACTTAGGTACTTGTTACCGTTGGTTAGCGTACCAGTAACATTCTTTCGTAGCGCAGGTATTTGAACTGAGTTATATATCTTCTGCTCTGCCTGCTGCGTAAACATAGCGAGTTGGTCATCTGTGAACGTGTTTTCACAAATGTCTTGGATATTAACTTTCAGTTCAGTGTAATTCATAGCTTATGCCATGGGGCCGCGTGCGTACAAGCCTTTAGTCGCAGCTCCAGTACCACGAACTTTCACTTTACCGCCTTCTTTATAGGCATTAGTCATCTTTTTACCTGTCTTCTTGGCTTCTTTCTTAGCGGCTGCTTTGCCTGCATCTGTATACGCAAACTCTTTATTTCCTACTTTTGGCATCTTAATGCTCCTATGAGGTAGTTACAGTGACTTGCCCTATACTACCATTTATTAACAATACATTGGGAGTTAATCCAAATGGGTCAACTCCTCCACCTACAGGGTTCCAACCCCACTGTATATCTCTGCTACTAGTGGCTCCTGCATACCCTAGGCTCTGGTCTGGTCTAGGATCGCGTAACGCTTGTGGGTCGTGTACTGGAAACTCACCCAACATGTTTTGAGGCTGGTCTTCGTTCCAACACTCAGGACATGCTTTAATATTAGTGTCTATATTCTTTACGACTAAGCTCTTTAATTCCTTTAGTTTGTATTGAAATCCACATACATCGCAATAAGCAATGGCTTTATTACTGGAAGCAAACTGGTTAGCCATGTCTACACGTACCCTATACGAGGAGTAAACCTAGCCGAGGTCTTCTCCCTATCTTCTCCTGCGGCCATCTCAAACTGCTCGTCATACACAGCTTTTAACATAGGCACTCGCTCAGTCATTTCAGGTAGCTTCATGGCTATATAGTAAGCTAACCCCGCTACTAAACACGGGAAAAACCTAAAGTTCATATCTGAGGTCTGTATACCACTACCCGCGTCTTCAATCCTACGCATACGCCAATAGTATAAAACATAATCGTTGTTGTCAGGTATAGGCCACATATTAACTTTAGGAGCGTCGCGTAAACGCTCAATGTACATCTGTATGGGCCTACCTTGTGTTAACTTGTTAGGGATAGACGCGTAGGTACTTACACTAATACGACTTAGGGTAAGATCAGACTGTGTTGCCGCGTTGCCACTACCTGTGCGTATCTGCTGTTCTAATAGGTCTATAGTGTCTGCGGGCAAGTCATACTGGGTCTGCCCTTTAACTAAGTTAATAGTGCCACTATCTATAGTCCACATGTTAATGCCACGGTTCTGCCACTCAATAGTCAGCAAGTTCATAGATCGGCGGGCGGTACGGAGGTCATACCCAGAGCGCATCTCACGTCCTGCACGTTCAAACGCTTCTTCAGCGATCTCAGTGAAGTCCATGTTAAACGCTGTAGTTCCTGATGTAGCCATTATTTACCCCACCCTGTCTTAGCTTTGACCTTAGCCTTACTAGATAAGTCGCCATAGTGATACAGTTTTTTAGACGTATTTGACATAGTTTTACCAGTCATAAGGGTTCCGTCAGAGTGCTTATGCATACCGCCCTTATGTTCTTTGCCGTCTTTGAAGTAATGCTTAACGCCCATACCCATTATTTCTTTCTCCGCTTGGTAGCTGATACTCGTCTAGGCTTACCTGCTGGCTGCCCTAGTCTTTTCTTCTCAGCTACCTTCTTTTTCTTCTCGGCGCTAGACATCTCACCAGAGGTCTTAGGAGTCTTCTCAGATACCCGTTTGCTGGGACGGCAGTATGGAGTACCGCGACCGTCTCCTTTCTTCCGACCACAAGCCTTGCCAGTGCGTACGTCTTTCCAGTCCTCTTTGAACCAACGCTTTAACGAAGCACCTTTTTCTGTCTTGCGTATCTTACCACCAGACTTATAGTACGCCCGCATTACTTACCAGCCTTTTTCTTCCGGCACTTAGCGATGGCTCCCGACGCGTAAGCAGACGGGAACACTTTATACTGCTTCTTTACCTTCTTATAGCACGCGTCTTTTACAGTACCGCCTTCCTTGTACCCACACGCGCTAGGCTTTTTGCGGTAATAATTACGCATTAGCGCATCTTACAAACTTTGCCGCCACGAGCCATACCGTAGCCGCGAATTTTAGCCTTTGGCTTCTTAGTCATACCACCAGCCATCATTTTCTTAGCGGGTTTGTTCTTTGACTTTTTATCAGCCTTTGACTTCTTACTCATTTTTAATGCGGCTATAGCCTCTTTAGCCCGTTCGTCAGACATAGGGGCTTCGATAGCACGGCGTGGGGGCTTCGCAGGCATATCCATTGCGACGTCTTCCATAACTTCACCACCGTCCTTGTACGCCTTAGCCATTCCACCAGCTTTCATCTTGCCCTTGCCGTCAGCCGCATAGTCGGGAACCATCTTACCGTCTTTCCCCTTGACCATGTTTAGCTTTCCGCCTTTACTCATCATTTGTTTTGACATAGAACTTCTGTTCATTTCACTCACCACTTTGATTTATTTGCCCAATATGCCGCAGACATCTTGCCTTTAGCGATATTTTTACCGTGACGGGCTTTAAAAGATTTACGTTTGGCTTTCATCTTGGCGGACTCACCCTTTTTAGGCTTGCCCGCTGTAGATGCGCCTTGCTCACCGTAGCGTATTATTTTCTCTTTGCCGTTCTCACATGCTTTAACTATGTGAGATTTCTTAGCGTGCGAGGGAGTCCGACGTGGCTTGTTGCACGCCATAGCCTTTTTATCGACTTTACCGCCGGACTTGTAATACCTACGCATTAACTATAGAACACTGTAATAGCGTCGATATTGGTAAAAGCGGTAATGAAAACATCATCCTGAAAACGTACCCCGTAATCGGGAATATTAACAGAGTGAGAGTCATTAGCTTCAAAATCAATATCTAGTAGGGTAGCTCCACCGCTACCATCGGTTATGGTGAGCCGCCCCGCGCCAGAGTTATTAGTCAGTACTTGTAATTGCCTTACTCGCGCTGGGCCTACACCTACCGAACCTACGCCAGCAATCCGCTTTGCGGAAACATCAGAACTAGACATAAATGCCTCCTATTAGCTAAGAGCCGCGCCAATAGCAGTTACCCAAGCAGCGCCCGTGTTGATTACGATGCAGTATTCGTCGTTACCTGCGCCGTTATCGCTGACCATATAAGCAGTACCTACAGCTACATCACCAAAAGCTGGGAGGTTAGCAGTAGTTACAACAGGGATTTGAAAGCCGTTGTCCGAACGGACTGGGCCTGAAAAAGTAGTTTTAGCCATTATAAAGTTCTCACATGTGAGTTAAGGCAAATCTGTCTACATGTCGTCAGTCGGGTCTGTCAGATTCACCGGATTGTTTCCCGATATATGAGAACATACCACAGTGTGTAGCTTTACGCAAACATAAAAAAGGGGGCCGAAGCCCCCTTAGTACAGCATGTTACTACGCTATTACGCGCCGGGTGATCCGTAGATACCCAGTGGATCGGAAACGCCAAACGAGTAGCGCTCACGAGCCTTGTAACGGCTGTTGCCGGTATCAAAGTCAGCGTCCATAGAAGTAGCCATTGGGCTACGAACGAAGTGCTTCAAACCGTTAGGTACGTCAGTCATCAGGAACCAGCCATCAGTATCGGTCAGGTAATGGTTTACTGCATAACCTTGTGGTACAGCGCCGTTGTTCATAATGGCGTTGATGTCGTTGTCAGCAGTTCCTACGCGACCTTCAGTCTCAAGCAAACGAGTTGCAACAAACTGTAGGGAAGGCGGGATAACTAGCTTCTTAGGCTTGGCCGCGATCAGAAGACCACGCTCATCGGTATAGCCAGCGATCTGAATGATAGCTGCTTCCAAAGAAGTTTCGTTGAGGTCAGCCGCAACAGCAGGACGGTTGGAGTTAGTTCCACCGCTAACCAGAGGGTGAGAAGTAGAGCATAGAACCTGCCCATCACCGTAGGTAGTACCAGCAAAAGCGTTGTTCAGAATGTCCGCCGCTTTAACCTGCTTGGTGTACGCCATAGCGCGAGCCAGTGCTTTGGTGTAACGAGATGACAGAGAGTCATACAAGTTATCTTCAATCGCTTCTTCAGTGATTGAGAAACCCATTGCAACAGTTTCGTGCGTGTAACGTGCAGTCCATGCTTCCTGAGCATTATCATACTCAATTGCAGAACCTTCTGACTTAGTTGGGGCAGAGCCAAAACCAGACAGTTTAGTTTCTTCTTCAAAAGAACGGTCAGAGGTTTCAGTCTCGAAAATCTCTTTGTGCTCTTCACCATATTTCGCGTACTCCAGACCGAATAGTGCGTTTAGTCCGGGGAGTAGCTCTTTAAGTAATTGACTTCTTGAAATAGCCATCTAGTTATTCTCCTACGATGCCTGTACCAAACTGGTGGTACGGTAGGTTAAATTTAACCAAGACATCAGTCTTAGCGTCGCCAATGGCAGAACCAGTTTTAGTTACAAAACCGATTACTTTAAACGCCTTAGTTGCAGTCGCAGTAGTAGCATCGATTGCAATGTTAGACTTACCAGTGGTGGTGTTTACAGAAGTTGTAGCATTCTGCGCACCAGTCAGAGGGGCATTATGGCCAAGAGCAGTCTGAGCAATCGCGCCATCAGCTTGTACTTGGAAAGTTACGCCCGGATCAGTTACTACATAAGCAGTAGCGTTAGCAGTGCCTGAAGGGTAGTACTGAGCAAAAATCAACTGACCTTCAGCGTTGATGTATTCACAACCAACGAACACACCCAGAGCACCGATACCGTTGCCGCCAAGGTTGTTAGTAGTTGCGTCTGCACCAGTGCCAGAAGCAAGTTGGACATATCCTGCGTTTAGTTCAACAATAGAACCATAGCCGATGTTCTGAGCTACGCCAGCAGGGGTAATAAGAAAAGCGTCACGGGCACCAGCGTAGGGTGTACCGTCAGCTTTACGTACGGGAACAAACCCGTATGGAGAGGCTGTAGTTGCCATTTATTTCACCTATAAAATGATTTAGTTATGACCCGTTACCGAAGGTAACTTTTGACCTGCGGTCGTTAAACAACGGCATTCGGGGGTCGTTTTCTCGCATTAGGCTGTTATCTACTGACTGCATCTGCGCGCTACTCTGATCTTTATAGTAAGTATTGCGCTCGTCAACCATTTCGATAGGAGCTTTACATAGCATTAGACCGCCGATTATCAAGTTGTCTTTGAACTTTTCGTTCTCAATGGACACAAGAGTAATCTCTGGGTGATCTGACGCTTTTACTGGCTCCCAACCTTCGCGTAGTTTTGAGGATACGTTAGTGGCATCTACGTTACCTTGCGTGCTTACACGAATCCAGCGAAATACGTAGCCCGGCTCGGGATTAGGAGAAGGTAGTACTTCTGGTCTAGTCCAAGCCGCTTTGCGGGCCGTTTTTTCACGGGTAACTTCTTCACGTTTAATTCTGTTCTCAGCCATTATACTTTCCTCATCTCTTCTGCAACCTTTTTGGCGTATAAATCTAGGGGGACTCCAAGTTTCTTAGCAATAGCCACTTGTGTTTGCGTTAGGCGCACCTTTTTAGGTGCTGTGCTCCGCGTAGCGGGTGCAACCACATTAGACTGTCGCTTACTTGATTTCTCCTCTGATTCTTCAATTTCCCCAAATTCTTCAGGGAAGGTATTTCGCATACGAGCATTAATAGTCTCGTAGTAATCATCACTAGTGGTGTCCACACCTTGCTTAACCAGCTTACTGTGTACACCCATAGCATAAGCTGTCATCTCGTCATCTGAACCAAACCAAGAATTTTCGTTTGCCCATTCGGACGCTTTGGTATCTGGCTGAATCGGAGCTTCTTGCGGTATTTGTACAGGAATCTCAGCTTGTTGTAAAGGCTCTGGGACAAAATCAGATAACTTATCGGCCTTTATCTTGGCGTTAGTTATCTTTTCTTGCGCCTCAATTAGCTTATCTGCATCCCCCGCCTCATACGCCATCTTATATGCGCGTTTAGCGGAAAGTACTTCTATTGCTGAGTTCTTTTTAGCTTGCTCTAGTAAAGCTGCTTGGTTCTTCTCTACATCGCTTTTTAACTTGTTATTCTCCTCAACAAGCGATTTTGCGTAGTTTTCAAACTCTACTCGTTCACGATGTGCCGCTTCTTTGGCACGTCTTTCGTCATGGTACCCTTTACTAAAGTGCTGAATTCGTTTGCGTACCTTGTCCGAGTAGTCCTCTAACTCTTCGTCGGTAAGGTCTTCAGGAGGTTTAGAGGCTTTACGTCCTCTATCGGCTTTCGGCGTATCATCTACTACTTCTACCTCAACCTCAGATTTTTTCTCCTGTTTGGCAGGCTTTTCTTTCTCGACATCATCTTCTGCTTCACCAGATATGTCGATCTCCACTGCGCTAGAATTTTCCACTTCTATTACTTCCTCTTTCTCTTCATCAGGAAAGGTGTATTCTACTTTTTGAAATCCCATTATCTACTCCTCACACTCGTGTAACGCCACGAGGATCGCTTACTACTGCCTCAATTGAGTCATCGTTCATTAGACGATACTCAACACCACCTACTTTAAAACGTGTACCAGTATTGGCACGGAACATTACATAGTCTCCTGTCTTACACCAAGGGCCAGTAGTAAAACGCTCTTTATCAGAATACGCTTGTGCTCCCATATCGAGTACAACCCCGATGGTAGACATAATGTATTCGTTGTGTATTTCTTTATTAGACTTAATAATGCCGCTTTCGCCGTATGTATCTTCTACTTCCGGCATAGCTACTAAGACACGGTATCCCACGGGTGTGGGGATTTGAAGGTCAAGCTCTTCATCGTTTTCTGCTTCTTTAGGTACTATCGTTAACTCAGTCATCATCTTCTTCCAAATAATTACGCGAGAGGTCGTTTACATGATTCAGACAGGAAGTGAGACCTCGTAGCATTCCTGTTATTTCTTTGTACTGAGCGAAGTCTTTAGCCCCACCATTACCTAGAAATTCTGTTGCAGAGGACATGTCATCCTCGATTTTATTTTTGAGCACGTCAAAGACGGTTTTAGCCATGGTTTATTCCCTACGTTTGCGTTCGACCTCGCTAGTTGCTTTCATTAAGTCAAGGTCGAGTTTGGTGTTAGCTGTCCGTCTGTCGGCAGCTAGTTTAGCTCCAGCTTTCTGAGCATCTATTTCCAACTCTTGTCTTTCGATTTCGAGTTGCTGCTGATCTACTGCTACATCAGCTTGGTCTTTTTGCATCTTACGCTGTAGTTCAGCTTGCTTGAGTTGCGCGTCCATCTGGTCTTTCTGAGCCTTACGCTGTACGTCTTGCTGTTTGACCTGCAACTCTGCTTGTTGTAACTGAATAACGGGGTCTTGCTGTTTCTGCTGCGCCGCTTTCTGTGCTGCTTCCTGCTGATGCTGTTGAGTAAGCTGCTTGCCGCCTTCTGATATGAGGCGTGACAACTGAACTTCGATCTCTTCAGGTAACTCTTCGTTCGGTGGAGGTAGTGCCACACCGAGCTTCTCTTCCATCTGTTTGCGGTATCTAAACCCTAGGTGCTCTGCTATGTGCGCTTGCAGTGCAGCCATTATCTGCTGTGCTTGAGGGTTTTGGCCGATGGTTTGAGCAATCATGGGGTCTTGCATAAACGACTGATGCGCCGCTATGTGAGCTTCATGGTCTTGAGTTAGGAACGCTTTTATGGGGGTACCTGTTAGCGCGTTCATGTTTTCGCTTACGGGATCAGTAGGTTTCACGTCATCTTCCGTAGGTACTAGCTTGTCAGCGTTCTTGACGCCGAGCACTTCAATCATCTGGCGATGTAATTGAGGTAGGTTGTATATCTGGGGGGCTTGTTGCGACATCTGCAACACGGCTTGGTACTGTACTACTCGCTGGGCCATTGTAGAGCTGTTAGGGTCGCTTACAGGGATTACATCGACCATAGCGTAGTCAGACTGACGTGCTGCTACTTCGCCTCTATTAGGCATGTAGTCGTACTCTTCCGGCGCTTCTTCGGCCATGATAGCTTTGAGCATCTTAAACTCTAGCTTCATAGCATAGTGAACACGTGCCTGTACCGCAGCCATCGGCTTCAACGTACGCTCTAATAGGGCTAACGTAGTTCCTACAGGTGCATTCGCAGACATATCAGATATGTTCATATCACTGATAGCGCCTAAACGACGGCCTTCAGTGGTAATCTGGTTAAGTAACGCTAGCAGAGTTTGGCTAGGCTCCTTATAAGGTAGGGGCATTATGTTTTCACGGATGCTGCCTGACGGCACATCTACATCTTTAAACTCGCCCGGTTCGATTGGGGAGTCATCGCCTTTAATACGCAATCCACGAGACTTCAAACCGCCGGGAAGGTTAGATAGGGTACCAGCGTCCACCAGTTGTCGTATAATCGACGTTCCTGCTTTAGCGTACCCCCCTACTATATGTATGAGTCCGAGGCCGTAGAAGCCAAATCCGGGCACGTATACGTAGTGTACGAAGTGCTGGCGCTTCATGGTGAGTATGTCTTCCTCGTCCCAATTACGACGAATGGCAAGTATTTCTTCTGTACCACGCTCTATCGTGACGATGTAAGGTTTAGCTATACCGTCCTCATCATCTACGCCTTCAATGATTATATCGGCATGAATCTCGTATATCGTGTACCGATCATCATCAGTGATGTCGTACCCACCTTCCTCGGCTTTCTTTTCTTCGATGTCGGTGTGGAACGGGCGAGGTTCTCCTAGCTCTACTCCTGCATAGAAGCCGCTCACTTGCAGCTTCATTATTTCGTTCTTGGTTTTACGCATTACATGGGTAACGCGCTCGGCGGATTCGATGTTAGATGCGCCGTAAGGCACGATAACGTCTTCTGCTGGGATATAGATAGCGGCTTGTCTACCTATATTGGGGTCGAAGTAAACCTTCTTAAACGCCGATCCTGCAAGTCCTAGGCTATATAGCATTCTCTCGTGTTCTGGACGGTACTCCACCATGTTCTCTGTAAGCTCATAGTTCATGTCCGCTTTTACACGTTCTGCTGCTTCTAGCTTCTCTTTAGTCTCTTTACCTAAAACCTTTACCTTTACTGGCCCTTGCGCAGGGAAAGTCTCACTCATGGTCTCTGCTTGGAACCGGATAGCTGCCTCGGCTAGAACTGTAGAGTTCACGCCACATGCGCCCTGCCAAGGAGTCGTACGCTCTTCGTACTTAAACCCTAGGATGTCTAGCCCTTTAACGTATGTTTCAGCCCAGTCTTTACGGCTGTCCACGTCTGCGTCAACCATACCTATTAACTCACCTGATAACTCGTTTAAGAGTCCTTCGTCAAGTGCGTCCACCAAGTTAGCATCAAACGCCATTAGGTCAGTCTCGTTAGCGTCAGGGATCAGGGTGATCTCCATACTACCGTCGGATAAAGTTACCATTTCAGGATCAACTATCTCGATAGACAAGTCCGCTTCCATGTCCGCTTCTTCTACTTCTACGTCTTCTATGCTTTCTGGTGCGGCGTAGATACCTTTCTCAATTGCCATGATCTAACCTCTTAATAAAACCCGCTTCCGCGTCGTTTAAAATATTTAATTTCTTCTGGCTCATCAGTAGGTAGTCGTATAAATCCGCCTTGTCTGAACCGCATAAGTGCCATAACTGTGGAATCCACCAGATCGTCATGGCTCATAAAGGGAAACCCTGCGATCTCTTCTACTACTTCCTCTGCCCATCTAGTTTGTGGAACCCATACTAACCCAGATTGCACGATGTCGGATACAGAGTTTAGACGTGCTAGTTTATCACCAGAACCTCTATGGGGGGTATATTCTTGTACAAGTAAGCCCATACGTCGCATTTCTTGGTACAACGCTACACCGGAACTCTTTTTCTCTACTATAAAAGCATCTGGTTCCCACTCCGTGTACTGATCCATAGCCAACTCTTTTAGCTCGTGGAACTCCATACGCTCTTTTATGCTGTTAAGCAAGATTATATTATACGCCGAAGTCTCCTCATTAAGGAACACTCCCCACGTAGTCAACGCCGTATAGTCGGCACGGTTGTGTTTTTCGGCTGCGGAGTCCAAAGACATAATTATATATTCGCAGGGCGGGGGTCGCTCGGCATCCCACTCATTCCACCACTCTCTTTTTACTAGCGCGGCCTCTTCGGCGGTGGGTTGTTGCTGATACTGAGCATTCCACTGGAACGTAGGCATTGATGCCTTGGTACGTAGTAGCGCCTCGAGGTCAAAGAACTCGGGCCACAGGGGCTTCTGTACCGGCTTCCCTGTCTCTTTGTCGTCTATATCTAGTATTGCAGGGAACTCAATGACCTCATACTGATCCGCACGCTCGTTCTGAGCCATATCCTTCACAACACGCCCTGTTAGGTCGTCCATATGCCATCGTGTCTGGATAATAGCCACACTACCCCCCGGCATCAGACGGGTACGAGCACCGAATGTGAACCACTCATATGCCTTCTCAAAGACAATAAAGTTGCCGTTAATCACGTCTTGCTCAGAGTGTGGGTCGTCTACAAGCAGTAAATGCGCACCACGGCCCGCTAGAGCTGATCCAACACCACACGCGTAGTACTCCCCGCCCACACTAGTACTCCAGCGACCGGCTGATTTAGAGTCACTGGCGAGCTTTACTGTAGGAAATATGTCTGCGTAGGCTTCACTGGCGATAATATTCCGCACCTTACGTCCGAAGTCCACAGCCAGATCGGTAGTATGTGACACCATCATAACCTTTTTGTCCGGGTTACGCCCTAGGTACCACGCCGGGTAAAAAATAGATACAAGCTGAGACTTGCCGTGACGGGGTGGTATGTTTACGCACGCCCTATCCTTATCTCCTCGCTCGATGGCCATTAGGAGGTCGGCCAACATGCGGTGGTGCTTCCCAACTAGGTAGTCAGGCTGCATAAGTTTACAAAATTCGATTAAATCGTCATGTGCGGCTTTAACTGTACGCCGTTTGTCTAGTTCATCGACAAGTTTCTCTATCTCTACCGCCTCATCAACGCTAAACATGTCAATATTATCCAACATATGCTGGATTTCTTCTTGAGTAAAGTCTACAGAGGTGCTAGGCGCAGTCATTTATAGTCACATCAGCGGTAGTTACCATGACTACTCGCGCCCCACAGCTTAAAATCGGTTTATCTGTGGTACTTTGCAGCACTTCAGACGGCCCATTTATAGTTACAGAGCTACAGTACGTGTTTTTCTTGCCTTGTTTTACGGTAATTACGGGTTCGTTCGTCCCATTCTTTAAGTTGGCACGGATTTTGTGTTGGTTTACGTGGATATACGTCTTAGCCATCCGTACTTACCCCCAATTCTGCGTCTACGTCTACAACTTCACCGTCCAGTGTCACTTCATCCGCAGGATTTACCAGCTTTTCTAGCTTCCTACGCAGTTTTGCCTTCAAATCATCTGTTGACTGATGCGTAACGGTTACTTCTGACTTCTCTGCAAACAACCCTACGTCCGAAATCTTACCCAGTAACTCCAACGCTCGAATACGGACACGTGGGTCGGGGTTCTCGGTCTCTAATATTAGCTTATTCGTTACTAAGTGGCGCACAGAAACGGCTGACTCCACTACAGAGGCGCCAAATTCCGTGAGTATGTTGCTAGTTAGCACCAGCGAGGCTGGGGTCAGGTTAGCCATACGTTTGTTTGTTGCTTTTTTCGATGTCTTTTCAGGATCATCGGCATACGCTATGGCAAGTTTAGCTGCCACGTCTTCATCTTCTTTGCTGGGTTTAAGTTCTAACCCATGTTCTGCTAGCTCTAAGGCTGTCGTCTTCGCTGCTCGCGCACGGACACTCAAGTCCACGGCGGGGTCGTCATCAAATAGCGGAACCCCTGTCTCGGGTTCGAGTTTAATCGTCATATTGTAATCGCAGGTTGTTAAACCGGAGTGCCTTTGTACCATACTTGTTTACACAAGACAAGAAACAGTTACATACCATAAATGATATGTCTTACATGATTATTATACATTTCCGATCATACTCGATCACTTGTACAATAGCGCCTCTTTCAACCCCCTACTGTTCTGAGGTTCCTTTGTGTTTGGTTTTACTGTGTTTATTGTTTCGGCGTGTGTACTTGTGGTGGCAGGACTATTTGTCATAGCCCTAGAGGACGGCCTTCCCTTCTAAAATTACGGAGGAGGTCTAGCCCTTCCTCCTCTACTTCTTCTGTAAATGCATCTGCGGATAGCTGTAAACTGCAAGCCGCTTTCAAGTCTTTTGTTCTTTTTACCATCACTCGCTGTATGTCTAAAGCTATAAACATATGGAAGTCTGCTATACGCTCTTTGCGTATATTAAAACAATACTTGTATTGGTCTTTGGAATCCTTCCTCTTCAGGGTAGCTAGGTTTGCTGCTTTTATCTGCAACGTGAACATGTCTTCGTAGTACGACTGTCCCCATAGGTCTACGCCGGAACGGTCTACATGGTAGCACTCTACCCCGTGACGCTCTAAAACATACATAGCAAAAAACTCACCTACTCTCCCTATATGTGCCGTGTTGTCTAGCCTGTCTTTTACTCTCTTCACTCGCTATCCACGTAATACCTACTAGAACATACACCGTACAGTATAAAAAATTTTTTACAAGGGGTCGGAAAAAGAGGTGGGGGGTGTTCCTATATAGAGGGGGTAGGGGTGCCGAACTCAAAAAATAACGATTTATTCGTGGAAATTAGTAATATATAGAGCGCCGGGACTCCGTCCTGACATAGCGGGTCATGGGGGCGGGGTAGGTATCGGATTCTGGCCATCTGTGATTAAACCTACCAGATCGCCAGTAATGTATACATATGTATACAATTTGTAACCTATCTATTGCGATCACGCCTAAACCTGTTAATATGTGAACCATCAAGCCAACACTGGTTTGGTTGGTTAACGCGGCACCATTACAAGCCCGCGCATTTTACAAGGTATTAAGTTATGTCAAATACAAATGAAGCAAAAGCAATCCCTGAGCGGTTCACTTCGAAGGCGGCTGATTTATTAAGCAAAGTCACTGGCAGTGAGGAAAGCGCCCGCAAGAAAGCGCAGGCGGCATATGATCAAATGATTAGCGACGGCATGCTTTGGACTGATTTCTTGCCAGTTAAGGCTGAGGGATCGACGGCCACGCCAGAATTAAGGGAGGCGCTATTTGCGGCACGGCGGAAAGGATTCGGAGCATGGGCACAGAAGCTATACGAGACGCCCAACACAGCACTTAGCAAAGAGGATATAGCCAAGAAAAATAAGTTAAGGACGGACGTAAACAGGAAAGTCTCGGCCGATAAAGAGGCCATGCGATTACGCCAAGACCCTGAGCATAAAGCCAGTAAGTCCACAGCCACGGGCAAGCGCGGTAGAGCACCCCAACAATCCACCGGCCCAGCCAAGGCGGCGGGATCGGCGGCCAAGGTACTGGAGTCACTACAACAGGCGGCCAAGCGAGCGCAGGCAATTGAGGAGCCGGAGTTCGATGTAGTAAAACTGATTGACCTGCTAGCTAAGGCCCAGCAGATCGTAGTCAACCACTAATCACCACCGGCCAAGGATGGCCATTCTCACTGGAGTAAGTTATGACAAAAAATGAAATCACTAAAACAATTCTAGGGGCGCTGGCTCTGATTTTTCTAATCCCTGCTGGTGCTGTCCTACTCACTATGGTTTGGTTACTGATACAAGGATAACAACTGGCCCCGCTCCGGCGGGGCTTTTTTTTCGCCCCGAGAAAAGTCGGCTGATACCAGTTCCAGCCTCCGCGTTGCGCCTCGCGTGACGTTGCTGATACCAGTTATAGCTGCCGCGCTGCGGGTCGCACACCATGGCACGTTAGCGCGTGGACAGTGTGGCTTGTATACATATGTATACATTTTATAGATACCAGTTATAGCTCTCGCGTGGCGGGTCGCATTGTTACTTTTACAATGTTACTTTTTTTCTTGTAATGTTACCGCAATGTTACCTTTTTTTAGGCCAAAAAGTAACAATACAAAAAGTATCTAAACGTGCTGTTTCGTGACAATGCATGATCAGGCATATGCGGAAAATGGCCTTTTTTATACTCTTTTTAATAAATAATTTATAATGTTACCTTTTACAAAAATAGTATCCGGAGTTCAAAAAATCCTGCCTTTGTTACCTCCCCTTTCACCTTAAAATAATACCCTCATATTTCCACGAAAAAGGTAACAAAGTAACATTGTTTTAAAATCAATAACTTACAGACCACACGTAGGTACACACTAGTACAACGTAGTACACTACACCGCTACCCACTAAACAACACGTTTGTGTACCATTTGACATAAGCCGCCATTCCTGTATAATGGTTTTAGTAGGTCGAGTTATGGCCTACGGGGCGACACAGCTAAACGTGTCAGCACAAACTAAATGTATACATATGTATACAAATCAATCGGAGCAATACAGTTATGAACAATCTAAATCAAATGGTAGTAACAACAGCACCACAGGCAAGCGCACCATCAATCGGGTCGAGTGCCATGTTGGGCGAGTTGAAGATCAGTTGCTGGACGGGGCGCAAGAAAGACAAGTCAGCATCCGCATCAGTGACTAGCCAGAACTATGCCGATAACGGTACGGCATCAGTCAATAAGAAGTTACTGGGTAACTGCGACGAGTTGACCGCCATACAGAAATTTGTGGCAAGCGCACGCAACATCCACTACAGCATGACAATGCCATGGAGCGATCTGGGTATGCGACTGCTACCGACCGCGCAATACTTCAAGTACCACCAGCAGATGACCGAGCTGCAAAACGAGTTCGAGAACATGGTCGATACGTTCTGTAACAACTATACGTGGGAGGTGAGCAGGGCACAGGCACGGATCGGTAGTTTGTTTCGGGCCGATGACTACCCGACCGAGGCGTCGATACGTAGCAAGTTCGCGTTCAACATCTCATATATTCCGCTACCCGAGGCCGGTGACTTTCGTGTTGACGTGGGCAACGAGCAGCGTGACGTGTTGGAGTCGCACTATAACGAGTACTACCGCAAGCAGTTGGATTCCGCGATGGGTGACGTGTGGCAACGTACGTACAAAGCACTGTCTAATATGTCCGACCGGCTAGACTATGGTGGCGATGACAAGAAGAAAGTGTTTCGCGATTCATTAGTTGACAACGTGCTCGACATGGTAGAACTGCTTAACGTGTGTAACGTAGCAGGTGACAGCCAGATGTCCGAGATGGCGCGTAAGCTAGACGATACGCTACGCGGGGTCACTCCCGATGGGCTACGCAATAACGAGTCTTTCCGTGCCGAAACCAAACAGGCAGTGGACGATGTCATCAAGTCACTACCATCATTGGAGTTGTGATATGTATTACGTTGAAGCCTATGACTCAAACGACCGTCAGATACTGGGAAACCTTGACGGTCAAACGGTGTTACGAGTGCGCAACTACAAGCGCACCAAGCACTACAAGAACCTACGCACGCTACGTACGCACCGCGTGTCGTATTACAAGATCGTGGCCGTTGATGGCCGCATTGTTGAAACGCTGTAACTAAACTAAATGTATACATATGTATACAAAACAATTGGAGCAATACCATTATGAACACTCAAAATATGTACGCATTATCGCTAGACCAGATCGCCAACGCTATCGCTACTGTTGGCCACCAACGCACCATACTCATACAGGGTCACATGGGTAACGGTAAGTCATCACTGTTAAAGACGTTAGCAGATAGATTCCCTACCCACACGCCATGCTACTTCGACTGTACGACCAAGGACTTGGGTGATCTGAGCATACCATCACTCAACACCGAGCAGGGGTACGTGACATACCTACCCAATGAGGAGTTGGGGTTGCACCTCGACAAGCCGGTGATACTAATGATCGACGAGTACGGTAAGGCTAATGCATCAGTCAAGAACGCGTTACTACGTGATATGTTGGAACGCAACCGATTCCCCGAGGGCAGTATCATATTCGCCACGACCAACCTAGGCGCAGAGGGTGTGGGCGATCTGCTACCACCACACGCACGCAATCGCATCACAGTGGTCACAGCACGCAAGTCTACCAGTGACGAGTTTATCGACTGGGGTATCAGTAACGGTGTCGATCACAGTGTGCTCGGGTTCGTGCGCGAGTTTCCACAGGTGTTGCAAGGCTTCGAGGACGTGAAGAACCCCGATGACAACCCGTACATCTTCCACCCCAAGCAGTCGCGTGCCGCGTTTATCACCCCAAGATCATTGGAGGCCGCGAGTGACGTGCTCAAGTTACGCGATCAGTATGACGATCACACCCTAACAGCTTTACTTATGGGTACTATCGGTGATCGTGGCGCTATGGACATGATGGCGTTTGTGAAGCTGGCCGACCAACTACCGAGCCTACAGTCTATCAAGGACGATCCGCTCAATGCCAAAGTACCCGAGTCAGCATCAGCAGTATGTATGACAGTGTTCCGTGCTATGGGTGCGATGCAACGTGACTGGGTTGATGCGTGGGTGACGTACATGCAACGTCTCGACAAGGAGGCGCAAGGTCTGTTCGCCAATGGCATACGTGCTAACTCGTATGCGCACCGCGATGTTGTGATGCAGAGTAAGGAGTTCACCACGTGGGCTATGCAGAACAACTACATGTTCGCAAGTGACAAGGTATGAAGATAACGCGTAGCGAATTGTTACAACTAAGACTACACCCTACCAAGTTTAAGACGTGTGGTAGGTACGAGTTCGCGGAGGATACTCGCAATAGGTATTGTCGGTGTACCAAGCCAGCCGGTGACTGGGTATCAAGGTGTAGTATGTGTGGACGTAGAGTCCGAGTATTTACGGGAGTAAATCATGTTAACTATAGGTAAACAACTTACAGCAGAGGAGCGACTGTCCAAAGCAGTCGTTGCCATCATGGGACACCCGAGATATACAGCACTAGCAGGTGTGTTGATGATCGGTGAGAAAACTATCGAGGACGATGTACCGACAGCGTGTACCAACGGGCGTGATGTGAAGTACGGACGTGCATTCGTTGACGGACTGACCGATGCCGAATTGCGTGGGCTAGTACTGCACGAGGATGAGGGACACAAGCTACACCGTCACCTTGAGATATGGAAGTGGATGTATGACATTGACCCACACCTAGCTAACTGCGCGTGTGACTACGTTATCAACATCAAGATCGTCGATGACAACAGGCAAGATGGGTTCGCCACACTGCCCGAGGGTGGGCTAGTCGATGAACGGTTCCGTGGTATGGACAGCGCACAGGTGTTCAACATCCTACGCAAGGAGCAAGACGAGCAGTCGCAAGACTCACAGGGTGATGGTGGACAGAGTGAAGACGGCACCGCAGGACTTGACGAGCATGACTGGGAGGGTGCGCAGTCTCTATCCGACGAGGACAAGCGTGAGTTGGCGCGTGACATTGACGAGGCTATACGTCAGGGTGCCATGGCCGCAGGTAAGATGGGGGGTACAGGCAACCGCGATCTCGACGAGTTACTACAGCCACAGGTTGACTGGCGCGAGGTGCTACGTGAGTTCATCCAGAATACGTGTGCAGGTAGCGACTACTCTACATACGCTCGACCCAATCGCAGGTTGATGAGTCAGGGTATCATCATGCCTAGCGGTATCAGTGAGCAGGTGGGTGAGTTGGTCATTGCCATTGACACGTCAGGCTCTGTCAGACAACGAGAGTTGACAGCGTTCCTGTCTGAGGTCAAGGGTGTATGCGACACAGTCAAACCTGACAAGCTACGTCTACTGTACTGGGGTAGCAGTGTTGTGGGTGACGAGGTATACGACATGCACGACCTAGACAATCTGGTCAAGTCTACCAAGCCTATGGGTGGTGGTGGTACCGATGTCAACTGTGTCACGCAGTACATGGCCGACGAGGGTATCAAGCCCCAAGCGTGTATCGTCCTTACTGATGGCTACTTGTACTCTGGCTGGGGTGACTGGACTTGCCCTATACTCTGGGCGATACTGGATAACAAGGGCGCAGTACCCGATGAGGGTAAGGCAGTACACATCAAATCGAGGGATATATAATGGCGGCACGACTTATAAAGTTTATGGGTTCACACCCTGACTTAGTAACAGGACACATGTATACGGCGAGAGAGTACGCGAGTGTATCGGGCGTGCCGCATAACGCAATGGCTACCAGACTACACAAAGCATTGGAGGTGCATGACTCACATCTGCGCCCTATGTATGGTGATAGTAGGTTTGGTAGCAGACCTAGGAGCAACACTACCCCTAGACAAAAAAGTTCTTTCAGTACGCCCACTGAGAAGTTATCAGGCGAATGGCTAAACAGGAGATTGGTATGAGTGAAGATAATAAGTACGGAAGGGTGCATGAAGTAGGTAGGGCGCATCTATCAACCGCAGATGAACTGCGTATGGAGTGGCAAGAGGCGATCAACACTGTCGAAGAAGCGTTGGAGTTCTACTATGAACACGTTAGAGATACGCCAGTGGACAGTGACTATGATCGCAATGACGTGGGTACAGTGCAACGTGCGTGGCAACGCATACAACAGGGGTAACGTATGGATAACAATAAGAAAGGGGACATCATATACATACTGGCAGGAGTAGTAGTACTGCTGATGTACATGACAGTAAACGAAATGGCGTACACCGACTGCTTTATGCGGGGGATATGCTAACTAACTAAAAGTTATAACACGTGTTATAACAAAACAACTCGGAGCAATATTATGGCTATGTATAATTATGGGCTAGACAGTTTCACGCACGTGGAACATTTGTACAACAACACCAAACCAATCAGGGGTACTAACATAGTGCCTATGGGTGACCGCAGACGTAAGTGGGAATGTATCATCAAGGTGTCCCCACACCAGTACGTGTTATCAGATTACGGGGAGCATCAACGCTATGCCGGAACTGCCGCAGTGGTCTGGACTCGCAATGCCGATGGCACTGACACAGTATGGTTTCGTAACGAGACGGGTGACTATGCACACAATGGCAGGTACTCGTTCCTTGAGCGGTGTATGCCTCTGGGCATGGACTTCATTGTGGATAGCGGCAAGCAGTACATACGTTATGACGGCAGCCGCTACTACTTACCCAAGGATGTTGCCAAGCCGGTGGTGTTTACCACCAGTAAACAGACTGGGGCATGGACATTGACGAGCGACCCGCACCCTGTACCTATCACACGAGTACGTGTTAACAAAGAAGCCAAGGCGCCGTACAAGAAAGCTATCGACGAGTACTTGCACTGGGCGTGGACTATGACCCCGATACTTGAGGGCACTATGGGCTGGGATTCAAACCGCGATGCAACGTGGGGCGCTAATACAGTCAGGGGTGACACGTTTAGAGACATGCTGATGGACGATCAACACGAGCAACGTACCACTATGGTACACGCGTTCCTGTGTGAGTTATCAGCTAGCATGGGTAACAGGTACTGGAGAGACACAAACCCAACTACTAACGTCAGCCTAACAAGTGACCCTAAGAAGTTCCGCGCCAAGTTCAATACGTGGGTTAACTACATGGGCGCGTTCACTACGTCACATGAAGAATACAGAGAGGTGAAATAACATGGCTGAACATCGGAAGTACGTACATGCGTACAACGAGGAGGGGAAGTACTGGCTATGTACAGTTGCTGACGCACAGAAGATTGCCCTGCCTTCACCCGTAGGTAACGCGACAAACCGCTACGAGTTGAATTGGTTTATCAATGAGATAAAGCAAGCCTTCAGAGGTTGTGAGGTACGCCCTGACCACGATAGCAGTCATCGAGACACGGTGTATCACGTTTACTACCCCGAGGACGAATACACTATGGGTTGGATAGAAGTGGGGTTCTGCCATACCAAAGAGAAGATAGTGTACAGTGTGTACAGTAGAGACATAGTCAATAACAAGCACAGCAACTACGCTTCGGAGTTCCGTACAAAGGTCACTGCCTTACCAGTACAGGCCATGCGGAATGCAAAGAAGTACTTGCGCAGATGTACGCACAGTGAGGTAGTGCTTGCCAGTAGGACTAAGTGTAGGAGTGCGTTAATGCGTGCGGTAGATGATACTCAAACTAAGCATTGCACTGCGTGGAGCCGATTGCTCGGTGGGGAATGGAACGAGACACGCGAACAAGTGACCGCCCCAATACTCAATGAGATGTACATGCTACTGGACTCTGGGTATGAGTTTTTAGATAAGACTGTACCAGATAACCTAACGTCTTTACGCGTGGCCAAAGGGGCGAAAGATCAATCCAAATATGACGCAGAGATGCCTATGTATGCTATTCGAGTGTACGAGAGGTTAGGTAAGCAAGCGTTCGATGTATGTACGGTGGGGGATATGCACAATATGGAGAGGAATACGCCGCCTCGAGCTACTACTTACTATGATGATTTACCCGATGGCGTGTTGGGTAAACTGTCCACACTGTCTATATGTGGGGTGGGGGACTACGTGCCGCAGGTTGGGTACCGTCACAGTGAGGCTCTGTTCTATGTCACACAATGATACGATATGGAACGATCCGACAGAAATGCCCAACGCTTACCGCGTTACTACGCTGGGGTACACCAATAGTATTGAGGTAACGTGTTTGGGTATGAATTGTGTTGACTCGGAGTGTGAGGGGTTATATGATCTGGATGAAGATGTACCGGAGTGGCTTGAAGAAAGGCTCTCGGTGCTGATGATGTGTGACCCTACACCGCCCACCGAACCTGTAGAGGGTATTGGTAGGCGCATCGACGAACACACATTCTGGGTATTTAAATAATAGAGGGACTGATACCAGTTCTCGGCTAAAAGGAGAGGGTTATGGCTATGACGCCAGAAGGGAAGGTTAAGAAGAAGATAGTTGAGCAGTTGAAAGCGTTAGGGTGTTATTACTTTTTCCCTGCTACTGGGGGATACGGTAAGAGCGGAGTGCCTGACATAGTAGGTTGCTACAACGGGAAGTTCTTTGGGATCGAATGTAAGGCAGGCAAGAACACGCCAACAGCTTTACAGGAAAAGAATCTCAGAGAGATAAGCGAGGCGTACGGAATTGCGTACGTAGTTAACGAAGACAATATGAATGATATTAAACAAATCCTCGGAGGATAGTATGAGTATTGATGACGCAACACCAGCCGATTGGGATAGGTTACGTGCCCTTGCCCCCGCGATAGAGAAAACTGGGCTAGAGCATTGGGGTACGGCCATGGACAACCCGCCCGACGATATGGTCAACCACCCCAACCACTATACCTATGGCAACATCGAATGTATTGAGGGTATAGAAGCGAGCATGACTGCCGAAGCATTCCAAGGTTACTGCAAAGGCGCATGTCTGAAATACCTTTGGAGGTATGAGCGAAAGGGTAAGCCGCTAGAGGACTTGAAGAAAGCGCAGTGGTACCTAAACAAGTTAATAGAGGGAGTTGAAAATGAAGATTGACGAACGGATAATACAGATTATTTTTGATCCAAGTGACGATAAGGTAGTTGGGCTGTCTCAATATGGGCGAGTATTTCGCATATATTATGGACTTACAGGTAGCAGATGGATATTGGATACAGGTAGCGAACTATACAAAGATGAGCGTATCTTGGATGAGTAAGGGTAGCCGTCAGCGTCCAACAGCCGAGACGTTTTGGGAGAACTGGCATAATGTGTTTGGGGATAAGGAAGCCCCCAAGCATATCACCGAGTCCGAACACAAGGCAGACATGGAAGTAGTAGACATAGAGGAGGATGAAGATGGACTTGATAACGGTTGACTTTGAAACGTACTACGACAAGGACTTCTCTCTCCGTAAGATGACAACAGAAGCCTACATCCGTGACCCTCGTTTTGAGGTAGTGGGTGTAGGTGTAAAGGTGAATAACGATGCTACAGAATGGGCAAGCGGCACACACGAAGAACTCAAGGAGTATTTACATACTTTCGATTGGGGTACGTCTGTACTTCTATGCCACAACACTTTGTTTGATGGCGCTATTCTCAGTTGGTTATTTGATGTTCATCCTCGCGTCCTCGCTGACACTCTTTGTATTGCTCGTGCTTTACATGGTGTCGAAGTTGGCGGCTCTCTCCATGCGCTTACGCAGAGGTACGGCCTCGGCACTAAAGGGACGGAAGTACTAGACGCGATAGGTAAGCGTAGGCTGGACTTCAGTGACGCAGAGTTAGATAAGTATGGCGACTACTGCATCAATGACGTGGAGCTAACCTATAAGTTGTTTAATGTCATGGGCAGAGGGTTCCCAAAGAACGAGCTACGGTTGATAGACTGTACGCTACGCATGTTCGTAGAGCCTGTACTGGAGCTGGACTTAGGGCTACTTGAGCAACACTTGGAAGACACCAAGCAGATAAAAGAAGACCTAATAACGTCTTCTGGTGTTACTAAGAAAGAACTTATGAGCAACCCTAAGTTTGCCGAATTGCTTGAGGGGTTAGGTGTGATACCCCCTACAAAGACAAGCCTGACCACTGGCAAGGAAACATTCGCATTCGCTAAGAACGATGAGCAGTTCAAGGCGTTGGAGAACCACTCCGACTCTAGGGTGCAGGCACTCGTAACTGCTAGGCTAGGCACCAAGAGCACGCTTGAGGAATCACGTACTGAGAGGTTTATAGGTATAGCTAAACGCGGACTTCTCCCAGTACCTGTAAGATACTACGCGGCACACACTGGTAGGTGGGGAGGCGATGACAAGATCAATATTCAGAATCTACCTAGCCGTGGCGTGAATGGTAAGAAGTTAAAGAACAGTATGCTTGCCCCCGAAGGGTACATGATGGTTGACTGTGACTCATCACAGATTGAAGCGCGTGTACTGGCGTGGCTTGCAGGACAGGACGATTTAGTTCAAGCGTTTACCGACAAGGAAGACGTGTATATAAAGATGGCGTCTAAGATATACAACATACCAGAAGAAGCGGTCACGAAAGACCAACGCTTTGTAGGTAAGACTACTATATTAGGTGCAGGATATGGTATGGGTGCGGTACGCTTTTCAGACCAGCTACAGTCGTTCGGTACTCACATGGATGTAGAGGAAGCTCGAAGGGTAATCCGAATCTACCGAGATGCTAACTGGAAGATAAACACGTTATGGCGTGATTGTCAGAACATGCTGGTTGAGATGTCGCGTGGTAACTCCGGTAGTCTCGGCCCCAACGGGGTAGTAAAGTACGGGGCTGACGGGCGTAATGGTTGGATACTACTACCGTCTGGACTCAAGATGCGGTATGACGACTTACAGTACGAACAAGGTGAGCGTGGGCCAGAGTTTAAGTACAAGACTCGACGCGGGTACACTAGGATATATGGCGGTAAGGTCACAGAGAATGTATGCCAAGCGGTAGCTAGATGTATCATCGGGGATCAGATGTTGGCGATTGCTAAAAGGTATAAGGTGGCTTTGACTGTACACGATTCCGTGGTATGTTGTGTACCAGAGGATGAACTTGAAGAAGCTACACGCTATATCGAAGAGTGTATGAGTAGTACCGCACCGTGGGCAGAAGGCTTACCCATCACGTGCGAATCAGATAACGGTAAATCTTACGGGGAGGCGGCAGGATGACTGACATAGAGAAAGCTATGAAAGAAGCGCATAAGTTTGCAGATAAGGCACTAGCGCGTTCGGACAACAAACTACAAACCCTACGCGATAACATAACAGAGTGTATGGGGCAGCCTTTCGTTACCACTCGGGCGTATGCCGTATTTGTGGTGGTTCTGTCTTTGATACTAGGAGCATGGCTTGGGTAAAGTAACCGACATTAATAAGTTTAGGCGCAATAAAGATAATGAAACCTCTGAACCGGAAACAGAAGGAGGGTACCTCACTATAGTGGTTGGAGAAACTATAGACGAGGAGGACATAATACTCATAGAGCAGTGCGAAGTTGTGGGAAACACCAAACACAAAGACACTATCATTATGGACGAAGAAATGCTGCACATATTAATTAGTGAACTAATAGTAGCTGCTGGCGTTATAAAGGGTAAGGAATCGGAATGAGTATTGCACCGTGGTCGTTTTCAAAGATTAAGTCGTTTGAGCAGTGTCCTAAGAAGTTCTACCATCTCAAGGTGGCGAAGGACTATAAGGAACCTGAGACAGAGGCCATGCTATATGGTACTGCCGTACACTTGGCAGCGGAAGAATACATTAGGGATGGCAAACCGCTACCCGAAAAGTACAACTACTGCAAAGATGTACTTGATGTCCTGAATAACATAGAAGGCGAGAAGCTGTGCGAGTTGGAGATGGGACTCACTGAGAACCTAGAGCCGTGCGGGTTCCGAGATGACAACGTGTGGTGGCGTGGTATTGCCGACTTAGTCATCCTAAACAAACGCACCAAAACAGCTTATGTGGTAGACTATAAGACAAGTAAAAATACTAGGTACGCGGACAAAGGCCAGTTAGAACTGATGGCTATGAGCATGTTCAAGATGTACCCCAAGCTAGAGAAAGTGAAGGGTGGCCTACTATTTGTAGTGTGTGGTGAGTTAATAAAGGAAGACTACTCCAAGCCGGATGAGCCTAGGCTATGGGAGAAGTGGTTATCAGACTACAACCGCATGGAACAAGCCTTTGAGAACGATGTGTGGAATGCACACCAAAGTGGATTATGTCGTAGGCACTGTATTGTTACCGAGTGCGTACACAATGGGAGAAACTAATGCGTAAGAAAAGAAAGAAGCAGGTCAACGCCCCTGTCGGCAGTGACACGTTTGAACGTAGGATGGAGCGGCAACGCGCCAGACGCAAGATGGATAGAGAAGGTAAAGACGCCAACGGTAACGGCAAGGCTGACAAGCGTGAAGGTAAAGACGTTAGTCACAAGAAGGCACTGAGCAAAGGCGGCACTAACAAAGACGGTGTTACAGTAGAAGACCGCTCAAAAAACCGTAGCCGTAACTATAAAAAGAAAGGCAGTAGAAAGCCTAAGTAAAGAACTCCCTATTGGTATGGGTTGACGCGTGCTTGATGCGTCTTTAAATGATGTCGTGCCTCTCCTTATGGCATTAAGAATCAGCG
>Ga0209199_1001221_pt1 | contig 31798 bp, 38 predicted proteins | sample COGITO_mtgs_1105_7_FD_184805 | JGI IMG/M metagenome (GOLD analysis project Ga0209199, IMG submission 184805) | Pelagic marine microbial communities from North Sea - COGITO_mtgs_110523 (SPAdes) (version 2) | ecosystem: Environmental > Aquatic > Marine > Epipelagic ...
TCTGTTGTTTGGGAGTTGTTTGGGAGTTGTTTGTTGTGCTCTGTAGATTGTTTGTTGTGCTCTGTAGATTGTTTGTTGTGCTCTCTAATTACTTAAAGAACATCAAATTTTCTGAAGAAATGCCTTTTGAGGTAAAATTGTGATATATCTCGTATGTTGTCACCAAATATTTATAGATACTATATATATATTGTATTAATGGGTGGTGACTATGTAGTTTATATTCTGAGGTCCGGTAAATTTTCTTACATAGGGATGACAAATGACTTCCTTAGAAGATGGAAACAACATAATAAAATTATAAAAGGAGGTGCGAGATATACAAGTAAAAGAGATGGGTGGAGTCCTATCTGTATTATAGACGGATTCAAGAGTAAAGTTGAGGCCATGCAATGTGAGTGGAAATTGAAAAGAGTTAAAGGATATAATAAAAGAGTTCAGAATGTACACACTCATTTCACAAAAAAAGATAGATGGACGAGCAAAAGTCCACTAATAAAATCACAGGATCTTAAAGTGTATATTGTCAAAGAGTATTTCAAATATTTCAAAGATATCCCACACAAAGAACTTCATTGGTTTGATTAATCATCATTAACGTCATCATTAACATCATCATCATTAACATCATTAACATCGTCCATGGGATTTGGTGTAAAAGTAAGAGCACGATTCAAGAATACACTGTGACTATTTACAACATACGCAAACCCTAGGAGAACTGTGACTGTAAGCAGTTGTATCCCTATATCATAGAGATCGGAAAAACTCTCACACCAATCGGTATCAAAATCCTTGTTCGTTATGACTGGTTCCGATGAACATGGGTTATGATGTAACCACATTGAGTCATCACAGCATTCGGGTTTAACGTATTCAGTATTCGGAATATAGTGGCAGTCTTCTGATAAACAATTGCGTCTATCCACCTCCATATTATCATATACAAGACCAGCTAAACAAATCTCGTTGTCTTCTCTTAGACAAAGATACTCCTGTTTGCCCCATTCGTGTTCACAATCATTCCACATTCGTATGGAGTCACTATTGCATACATTATGAACTTCAGAAATCGATAAGAATATATCTAATCCCGATACTATTGATGCAAAAAATAAGTAGTAAAATAATTGTCGTGTGCCTCTAATATCACCCTTGCGAACACTTGTTATCGCATAAATAGAGGTGGGGATACCTATTAATCGTATTCCATGACCAAACATAAATGTGATCGTGGTTGAGAAAGAGTTCCACCATAAGAAACAGGGTGCTCCCCATCTAAAATATGTCTGTATGAAAAATAAAAGAGCATCAATAATTATTAATACAGATATAATTTCTGTGAATACTTTTGTATTACATCCTAAAATCTTATCGGAGTGTCCAACTTTATCGGTAAATTTGTCTTCAATATTTCTAATACCATTAATTGGTTCATTCATCTCAACAATGTTCATGTTCTATATCCTATTCATAATTATGTATTATTGTTTTAAATAGGAAAGGTCTTAGAAAGAACAGTCTCTCTCATCCCCGATAAAATTTGATGTTCTGTTTTTTTCTGTGAAGTCAAACAAACCAAAGAGCAACAAACCAAAGAGCAGAGAACACTCATCTCAGAGAACACTCATCTCAGAGAACACTCATCTCAGAGAACAACCCATCCCTTTTATCAGGAGATATGGACACCCTTCACTACTCTGATATCTACGACTTCGAGGAAAAGAATCACAGCACCCCTCGCTACGACGCCTTATCCAAGGTTTGGAGATATTATGAGGGATACGGTCAGTCCAATTGCCAAGAGAAGGCCCAATTCCTTCGCTCCATCAACAGCGATCATCCTCTCTGGTCGGGTGAAACACCCGAAAGAGATGGCAAGAGTCGTCATATCTATACCGCCGAGGCACGAGATATTGTAAAAAAGCTTTCGGCTGCCGATAAAACCAACGATGACTTCAAGCGTGTCAATTTTCTGACCGAGACCTGGGAGGGACATATGTTCGGTCTCCCACAGGGATCTAAACCAGTGATGATCCTGGATGGGCGGGACAGGATTGACCGCCCCTCTTGGAACTTCGCCAAGATGCTCTGTGATTACTATGAGAAGGCAGACGGTTCAGAAGAGAAAAAGAACTTCTTCAAGGATTACGGACACGGTGCCCAGTGGTCCAAGAACATTGAGATGATGAAAGAGTTTAAGCCATTCTTTGAGAAGATTGTCTCGCGTCTAGACGATGAAGACTACAAGATTTCTCTGTCGGACCAGTCAATCAAGAACTACCCTCGGTTCAACTTCTTGAATGTCTATAAGCGATACAACGAGTTCATGAATTCGGTAGAGGAACCGAAAACGTGGGATCTGAATCCTGCCGCGAAGGAGTTTATCCCGAATTGTTTGTCGGTTCCATTCAAACCGGAGGGACCCCCACCCCCGAGAAGACCATCTGCCTCGTGCAAGAATACAACAGAACATGTTCTCTGGGAAAATAACAGGGCATCATATGAAGAACTTTCAGACAAACTGGACAAGATCATTCGGGTGGTGGATACACCGGTTGTATACGCGAGAAGAGTATAGATTAGATTAGAATAGACTAGATAGATTAGATAGATTGATAAAATATTTTTTATCAAGAGAAGTGGTGGTGGAATCGGTGTAACCCGAATGATTATGGCGTTGCAAATGACGAACCTTCTCCCCTAGTAAATCTGTCAATCGGTAAATATCTCATCAAAATAAATAAAGATTCTATATATAGAATATGGAAGGTATTAATAGTTACACTGTGGCACTTTATAAAATAGTTGAACCATATTTGTCAAATAAAGAACAAAAAAATATTCTTTTAGAACCATTATCATGTGTCTTAAAGATATCATTACTTTTTTATAAACCTCTAGGAACAAAAATATCTCTGTTGAATAATTCAATTGTATACAATGAGCCATCACCATATCAGGGTATTCTTAGAAGTTATACTGGAGATAGTCGTGATGATTTACACAATATTTGCTATCCACTAATGATTTCTTTAAGTTGGTTCCCTAAAAAAGAAGAAAAATACGCTTTTTTTTATGAACAATGTATTCAAGGATTATCTTATCTCAAAAGTAATTATGACCGAAACTCACTAACAAATCATACTATTTCGCATTACATAGAGCTGGTGAATGATGAGAATCCCAAAGAAATAAGCAAGATGACTACCTCACCATTAATGGAATCTTTAAAAGATTTTTGGAAACAAGAAGAGATAGATATTATTCATTCTTTGTTCAAGTATGCGATAAAAAATGATGATGATGAGAAAACATTCTATTTAGATATGATAGAAAAAATAATCTCTAATAAAGAAAAGAAATTGCACGATTATATACAATCTGTTAGTACCAAATATTAGAGGTTTTAGAACCTTGTTCCTCTCATCCATGCCTCCGCCCATAACCTATTATCTTCTTCCAATATCTTGATTTCCTTATTTTCATTCCTAACATTTTGTAGACTTCCATTCATTCTTATAATCTGTGAATGGAGATCTATAATTATATCATTATTTGAGTAAAAATAACGTAATTTATTTTTACCCTTTAAAAAAATACGATTCCAGTATTTCACAGATTCTTTGTATAATGCTTCCCTTTCTAGATGTAGAATATAGTGAATACAGTCTTCACTTAAAAAAATACTTAAATCTTTCATTATTTCATTACTTCTACAGAGAGTTTTCATGACAAGTTATATACTAAAATACACTATAATTCTATAAATAGACTTCTTAATATTCGGGTTCGGGTTCAGGCTCCATATTCAGGAGTTCTTGAGAGGCGAAATGTTCATACCAGGGTTTCGTAATACCATCGAGTGTTTCCATAACACCACTGTAATCCGGATCACAGAAACTGTATGCATGCCTGATCGCAAGAATCGTAACCGCATCATCAACATCATTCACCCAGTAATCTGACCAACGAGTCCAGTCTCCTAGATTACTGAAGTAATTGCGAACCATTTTCTTCATACCATTCTCTTCATTCTTAAGGAGTTCATCAATCTGATAGTAAACCTTTTTGACAGAACCCTCTTTAGGACGATAGAACTTCTGTGAGTGAGGACAGTGTTTCTTTTCCCCGGGTTTAGATTCAACGAAGTAGAGATAATTCATATCCTTTGGAGTCCATTTCTTCCCGTGTGGTAGATCTCTTTCTCGGAGGATAGGCTTTGTAGAGCCGTCAGAAAACAACTCATTATCTCCCGGAGATACGATTGTGGGTGTCATGAATACCTCTTCAAACATTTCGGGGTGTTCTCTGAAGTTTACAGCGAGGACAAACGCCTGAAGATCAGCAAAGTAGGTCCTGTATCTTGCTCCCTTAGATGATTCTCTCATAAGAAGAACTCTCCCCGGTGTAATTCGGTTGTAATCAAGGAAGTTCTGGAGAATCTCCGTTGATGAAGAGTTTACCGAATCATTTGAGTTGTGATGGACTTTCATCATTCCATCATCGTGCATCTTGATGGTAAAGTATCTTTCTGAACGGGGGATAGATGTACAGACGATTCCTGAGTCCAGAACATCGGCATGAACACGACGATGAATCTCAAAGAGGTTCATCCAATTCTCAATTATCTGATTGTTAGAAACCTTTTCTTTGTCGCGAAAGTTTGAAGCGGGATCATATCCTACAAGAGGGTCAGAATACCCCTTGAGATCTCCCTGAACAAAGAGAGTTGTATCAGGTGTCATGAGAGAGCACCAGTGGTCCGTTGAGGGTGAAAGCCCTGGAACAGGTTTCGCACAAACCTCCAGGGCATGCTTGGAGTTCTGTGTGACCGGGTGTTCAGAGTGACGATCGAGTTGGTAAGTAGCGTTCATTCTTCTTCTTTGAATTAAGGTCTCTTTTGTTTGTATACCATTCTCCACGGTATAGAAATCAAATTTACATCTTTAAGAAGACTTAAAAGAAAAGATATACAATTATATATGTCTGACTATTGTGAAAATAAAGAGACGTTATGTCATTTTATTCCAGAAGAGCTTTCTCACATTATTTTGAGATTCAAGTGTGATTTAGAATGTGATGAAGTTAAGGAAGAAATGATGGAGAGAGATTTCTACAACTGGTTAAATCATGACTTGACGATACGGAACTCATATAATAGAGATGTATTTAGTGGTGATCACTGTGATTTCTATATAAAAAATTACATCAATCTGGGACTAAACTCTATTACACATATTCATGATAACTTAAGAAGAACTAATTCTCTTATTGAATGTTATAAAAGTCAATGGTGGAAACTGACAGAAAAGAATCACGTATCGTGGAATTATATTCACAAAACATTGAATATGTTTCACGATGATTTCATATTTATATGGAATAAAGACATAGATTTTAGATCCGAAGATGTCCTCGATATGCTTTCAACTAATTGGAGGAGACCTTTATTCAAAGAAAAATTAAAAATAGTTAATAAATATTCATTACATGAACTTGAGTTATTTCACAGTGAATGGTTACTAACTCGCGAACCACTATTATTCTCAATAGATATTTCCATGATATTATAGTGTTTATTTATTCATTTATATTTATATTTTTATTAACGACATGCAACACCATTATTACAATACCATTTATTAATACCCGTGAACTCACAAAATAAATGTGTCAACATACCCAAAATAAAAAATCCTAGAGACATCTTTACGTTTTTATCCATTTGTCCAATAGTTTTGTATCTTTTAGAAAGCTCTACAGAACCGTATAGAACTACATAACCCAAGGGGATCAAGACTATACCCACCGCAATTGCTTCCACTAATAATCTCTTAATATCCATTATGTATATACACATAATAAAATTATTAGTATTGGGATCATTCTCAGGAAAATTTGATGTTCTTTAAGTTCTTTGAGAAAGTAAACAACTACTCTTGAGAACTCAAAACACTCTCTTTATCTCTGGATCAAGAGAATATTTGAGAGGACCCATCATGACATCCACCTACATGATCGCCTCGCAAGATCGACTCTCTCAGCAAGATCAGCTCCTCGCAGAGAGCTGGGCCGTGGCTTCCGTGGTCAACGAAATTTGCGAGAAAGTCGTTGATCAGGAAACGAGACATCTCCCGTGGCCCGATGGACCCGATCCTTTCATAGAGGCCGAGATGAACGAGAGAGACATTGAACTGACTGTTTCCAGTATCGTGGACTGTATCGCGAATCACCCCGTGACAGGAGACGGCTCGGGTGAGGCCACTGTTTCATACGTGGATGGGTTTTTCAAACACGACATTCACACGTGTCAGTGTGAACTCTGTGAGACCACACGTGTATACGAAAGCTCTCGACCACCCTCTACACCTCTTTCTGAACGCATTCCCCCTGCAATCGGAAGGACCTCCTCAGGTGTTTCTGAAGAAGAGCTTTCATCTAGGACGAGCAACCGGGGCAATGTTTCCAGACAGCTCTTCATTGAAGACAGAGAAGGATGGACATCACAACATCAACCAGCACGGCCATGGATCGTATCCTCACAACATGAAGAGATTATGAGAGAAATGGGTCACGAGAGACGTGATGACGGTTGTGAACTATGTGAGCATTCAGCTCAAGAAATTCACGACCGCTTCACCCATCAAGCCATCTGGATCGAACGCGACACTTGTATGTGGCGATGCTGTGGTTCGGAAGATGATGTGGAACCCGAATATGTTTGTACATCGTGTACATATGACGGCAACGCGTGTTACAAGTGTGGACTATCGGAAGAGTTATACAAAGCGAATAAACAAACCGAGTGGAGGAGTCTAGTCGGTTCAGAGTTTGAAGACACAGATAGATGGTCCTTCTATCCCGATACACGTGAGAATCCACCAATAACACACATATTTCGTAGGGGCACTGGTCCGGCACTATATTGCCCCGCGTGTGCTCTCCATGAGGGGCACGTTGATGAAGAAACATTCCAAGAGACGCTTATAGAATATGAAGATGATGAAGATGAAGAAGAATATCAGGAGTTCGCGGGAACATACACGGGGGAATATGAGAATGAAGATCCACCAGAGAACAACTCGGAGAAGATGAAGGCTGTTAAAGATGTTGTCAAAGATATGGGTGAGCTCATATTTGACATTCAAGACAAAGTTCCAGAGGGTGATTATCTGAAGATGATGGACCATCTTCAGAAGATCACAAACATAGCGAATAGCTGAGTGAAGTGAGTAGTTAATGAAAAAAATAATTATATAATTCCTCCTTTATATCTAGGATTAGTTTTTTTTTATATTATATAGTATAAATGAAGGTTGTGAATGATATACTAAGAAGTATAGACGGATTGCAAAAATACTCTAATAATATAAAGATATTTTTATTAATTTTTTTGGTTATTGCTAGTTTACCAATACATTTAGTCACAGGATCTAATATTCAGTCTGTTATAGGTGATGGGTTTTATCATTATATGAATTATAATAGATTAATGGGAACAATATTTCATACATTAGTTACTATATTGTTTGTATTAGCATATCAGACCAAAGATTCCATGTTGTTCTGTCTCTTATTATTTTTTATATTTCATGATACAGATAGAAACAAGGACTTAAAAGACCAAGGACATTGGTATGTTTAAGAATAAGATATATTTTTAAATTTGATTATCATTAATTCATTATTAATTCATCAATAATTCATCAATAATATCTCAAATGAATATCGATGAAGAGATGGAACAAGAAGACATGGAGGAATTGTTTCGAATCATATTCTTCTTGATATGTCTGTTCTCTGGTATGGTGTGTTTGGTGTGTCTCCTGTATAAGAGAGCCCAATGTGAAGAAAGAGAAAGAAATAGAACTAGAAGAATACACCCGGAACAAGACCCATCAATCCTATTGTAAATAATAAAATCTATGTATATGTATAAATAATGGTTCATCTCTCTAATCCGACTACAATAGGTATTATGACGTTTTATTCGTTGCTTACTTTTTTTCTGGGTCCTTTAATTACTCGACCGTTTATGAAAGATCATCCTGATCAGTGTATCGCTGGATTTCTCTTGGGTTTTACGGTTTCCGTATTCTTGTGGATGAAAGTGGGAAGACATTATGCAAAATAGCAAATTTGATAAATATATTTTTTACAATTATTTTATAAACACCTTTATATGACTGGTATTCTCAAACCATATGATGGTGATAAACGAAAACGAGAGTATAAAGAATATTTGACTCAATGGTCAACAAAACTCGGTTTGTTAAATAAAGATAAGAATATTTGTGAAGAAGTAATTCTTCTTGAAGAAAGAACTCCTGAAGATTACTTCAAAATTATTATGTATTTAGGGAAATTGATGCCCATCAATGATATAGTGAGAAATATTGTAGAAAATGTCCTTGTAAATGAACCTCTATCTACCAGAGGATGGTATATGAATGTTTATCATCTTCTTAGAGAAAACAAACTATCCAAAATCATAATGTCCTGGCAAATGAGTAGTAAGCCCACGATGCGCCTGAATATAATTAGAAATACTATGAACTTACCCGATAGTAATTATAGAAAAGAATTAATGAGAAACTTAAGGACAAAAACTGTATGGAATCCCAGAACAATGCATGTTCATAAATGGATCAAATATGATAAAGAGTATGAAGCTGTTTCTTGGATTGATAGTCCCAAAGATTTAGATATTCACAAAGATAATGAAACAAAACTTTACACACCCGATCAACCCACACACTTTTACAGATTATTAGATCATGCATTTAAAGAGCCTCCGAAAAAAGTGCACTGGACAAAGTTTGGTGAATCATGGGTAAAAAGTGTATCTTGTTCAGTATATATGCCTTACAGGATAAAATGGGAACTCTGTAGAGATTGTAAGTTCTCTAGAAAGTTTATCGAAGATAATAGAAAAAATATAACACTAAAATGTTACGGTATGTATAAGTTATCGCCATTAAGTCCTTGGATAAGAATTGAATGTGGTAATCGTCACTATTACAGAAATAAGGAAACTGAAAAAAAAATGAGAGAAGAGCCGCTTGAAGGTTTCTCTAATGTGAATATTACTGATATTTACTATTTTGATAGGAATGCTCCATTATTCCGTTCCAAATAAGTTCATCTGTTTTGAAAAATAAGTTTTTGTGCTTAAACATCTTTCTTTGAACTCACTCAATGGATATTTGTTGATATCAACTGGATGATATTTATATTGATTGCTTATATCTCTTTTTTTAAGTTCATTTTTTGTAGGATCTCTCATAAACTTGAATCCATTTGTACAAAAAACGTATTTATTCTTGTCCAAAATCTGAGTAAAATATTTTATGATATCTTCATCTGTCCAATGTTGAATCACATCTTTAATGATAACTAAATCATATCCTTCGGGAATATAATCAGTCCCAATAACCTTGTGTTCAAACTTAACATTTTTTCTTTTAAATTTCTTTTTATTACTGTCTATAACACTCTTTACACAATCTACTCCTAAATATTTTCTACTACCAAATTCTATATGTTGAGTAAATACCCAATCACCACATCCTACATCACATATAGTTTTTATTTCTTTATCTTTTAATACATCTTGTAACATATTTATATATTTTTGATTATTTCGTGTCATTTTAGATCCTGTCCCAGATCCTTCTCCCCATATATTTTTTTTGTAAATATTTGTGAATGATTCTTCCATATAATACTTTTCATAAAAAATTTATTAATCTAGGACGAACTCATTACTAATCTAGCAAACTAATCGCTTCATTATCGTCATCATTTCTTCATCGTAGTGTTCCTTCTCTTGGGGGGTCGGCTTCGTGGGGATAGTTCCCAGTTCTTCTTTTGGCCATTCCATTGGATTGTTGCGGAATATTGTCCCCTCGATGGGTTTGACGGGGATCATCACTTCGTTTTCAAATCCGTTTTCCGATCCTTTCAAGCACTGTTCGTAAAGTTCATCCACATACACATCCTTAACATCATCACCCTCGATAATATCGCGCGCGAAGTCCAGCTCCAACATTCCCATCAGACCACCCTTACCAGTTTTCAGACCAGGAACCCTGTAGCCCCCGGTGTGCATCGCAAGGATGATCATGTTGTCCCTCTTCTCTTCCATCATCTTCCTCACCTTCTTCAAGAAGTCTTTCCCATATGGTTTCCCTTTGTCGTTGAAGAGCCCTATCGTGATGTAGTCGTGGCGGTGATATGTCTGCACTCTCCTTGCGTCACCATTGGGACATTTTTTGCTCTTGCGTCGGAACATCGGAAACACATACACGTTCTTCTTCATCATAGCAAATCACCACCACTTCGGAGCACCAACACTTCAGATTCAGTTCAGAGAGTTATCCGATAATATTCAATTCGTATTCTCACTGTTTGTTGCCTTCTTTAAGAACTTAAAGAACATCAAATTTCTCAAGATACATATTCGGGTATCTCAACAGGGACAATAATCTATTTTCCCATTAAGTGTGTCTTCATTTTTTCGTGACATTTCGCCCAACCAGAATTAATAAACTCTATCTTATCTCTCTGTAAATAACCCACGTGATCACCATCTTCATCGAAAACTTTTGACTCTAGTGTTTTTTCATTGAAATATTTTACACCATCATAAATGAAATCATTTATTTCTGTATCTTCTTCATTATCGTAGATAAGTTCTTCTGGACTATGTAATTCTCTTCGTATTGAACTAAATATACTATCTGTACCTTCTTTCAACTTATCATTTTCATTTTTTATTTTATTTATTAGTGGCAGAATCTCTGTGTATTTCTCCTCATCATCGGTAGGGAGAGATCTACAATCCATTATATCTTCTTTAGGTGATAGTGTTTTGTAAATATCCCGTAGTTTCTTTTCCAACTCGCATACCTTAAAACATTCTTGTTTGTAATATCCCTGATATTCTTCTTTTGTTTTCTTTTCAGATAAAAGTAGTTTATGATATTTTTCTTTAGTTCCCCTTTCAGATAAAAGTAGTTTCTTCCAATTATCTATCTCATTGTTTAAATACTCTCTTTTATTTTTTTCCTCATTTTTGAAAATCTTTATATCCCTCAATATATCATTAATGCTAATAGATTTGGAAGACATCTTAAAAGTTTATTTAGTTTATTTAGTGTATTCAATGTGTTATAAATCAAATTCATATTCACCAATAGAAATTATTAGGCTGTAATCCTATACTATTACTCTTAGAACCTAATCCACTTACAGTAGAAGATATTTTACTCAAGAATGAATAACCAGAACTTTCATCTAAACCAATGGGATTATATTTTGAAGACTGCATAATATTAGTGTGTGAGACTTTTTTTTCGTTAGAAGCATCATCATACATAGGTCTATCATCTATTTGTGATACAAATCTTGTATTATCATTCGATAATGCCCCCCTGTTATCCGTATAATCTTCTTCTTCTTCTTCGGCGTTAGTTGGTGATTCCCATCCTACCTTACAACAAGTTTCTGAGTCTACAGTTATATCGCAAACATCACCCAAACACAGGTCATAACTTTTAAGTGGATCGGGTATCATACCCGATATACAAGATAATAGTGTTGAACATTTTTCTCTATCTTTTTGTCCTGGGTCGGGTCCTGGGTCGGGTCCTGGGTCGGGTCCTGGGTCGGGTCCTGGATCGGGTCCTGGATCGGGTATATCCCCATTTGGACAATACGTTATCTCATATGTGGGATATCCATTATTGTTACTTAACGGAGGGTTACACGTAACACCAGCAACAAAATCATCATATTGATAACTATATCCTCTATAACAGTTATTTATTAAAGTAGATGGGTCATTTCCAGAAGCAGGATTACATATTAAACGTTCTGTTTTATTAGAGCACTCTTCATACGCATTATTTCCATCACTATTTAGAGCCTTCAATTCAAATGGTATGAAATTAAAAATAGATTCAGAATCTCTGACAACCGATGGATTTTTTGATTTATTCATTTTCGCTTGTGTGTAAGAACATTTTAATATTTCTTTTCTTATTTCTTCTAACATATCTTGTCTTTCTGTTCCATTAAGTTTGTTTTCTGTTCCTTCTAAATATAACTCCCATTTATTTTGTTCCATTTTTACTTCATAGTTCTTGTCTGAGTTAGGTGGATTCGGAGTATATATACGAGGCATACCACAACCATAAAAATGAACATTAGTTTGATCTTTATTACATCCATTTTTATAATTTAAACTACACCCATTTTCTTGAGAATTAAGTTTTACTGCAGAATGACTAGCCAATTCTACTGTATCATAAGCAACACTGCTATTGAATTGTATATCTTCTGATGATAATGGATTTGTTTTACATTCAGGTTCATCTACATTTGCATATCCATAGTCATTCTCATATGGATTGCTGTGAGCTGAGCAAGCACCCTGACGTATAATAGCACTTATATCATAGTTATCATCGCCGGCAGTGCCATCTGATTTTGGATCAGCTCCAAATGTAAACTCCGTCAGTCCTTGAGTTAAAGAGGCTTCCACAAACTTATCGGAAACATTTTCTACATTTGGATTCTGTTCATCTATTATCATTGGGAACATTTTTACAGAAGCTCTACACCATTCATCTTCATTTGTATTGCATTTATTATTATTTTTTTTATAAAGTTTCATTCTATAATTTACTGGTTCACCTCCTGTTTGAACTTTTTGTATTATTTGTCTAAAATTATGACACTTGTTATTGGGATCACTTGATATAGTGGCTAATTCTGTTTCAGTCATAGCTGAATACGGTAGATTATTAAGATCATGATTAATTTCATCACATTCGGGGATAGAACTCGGGTCATCGCTCCCCGCTGAGAACTCAGTCCCCACATATATATCCTGAGAACAATTATTCACAAATCTTATATCTCTATATTCTTTATTTTCCCATATACCACTCATCACCCGCTCAATTATATATAATTATATATAAAAATCCACTAGGTTATTTATCTTTGTAAATTGTAATTATTTCATAAAAAAAAAACTAATCTATTTTTTTTGTCTTTCATTTGATTTGTTTTTGTGTTTTGTTAGCAGACTTGAGTGATGCCGACGATTGGCTCTATCCTCCAGGGATATTTGCCAGCGGTGAATGTGATCCATGCGTCAAACTGCTGCACAACTCCGAGTTCTCCTGGTTGTGCGACACCCAACCACCCTTTTAGGGTGTTCTTGATGTGATTGATTGAGGAATTTGGGACGTAGACTGATCCGTATTCGGACGGCGAGAGCGGAGACGGGCGAAGTTATCCCCGATGGAGACAAACTCAAGAGAGCAGTGAGACTCGGGGACATAGTCGATTGGTGCCAGATAGATCTGCCCCCCTGGTCGGTTTTCGTCTTCCAGTTGGCAGTTCGCGTTCCACATATCGTTGAGGTTGTCTCGTTGGATGAGCACTTCAGGGGCAAACTTCTGTGCAATGCCCCGCGCATCGCAGATGAATGCGACCCTGCTAACGCTCTGATTCCACTCGTTGAAGTAGGATGGTTCGTTGATGTCCACATCCATTTCATCCACCATGTCGTTGAAATCCTCCACCTCCTTGAGTTCGTTGGCTGCTTTCGTGATTGCCCCTTCTTTTTCTGTGAGCATGGTTGTCCAGAGTTCTTGGACCATCCCTTCGGTCCAGGGGCAAGTCTCTGGTGGCATGGTGTACCTCGCTGTGTATTCCGTGCGTGGCCAGTACTGGGTTGCTTCTTCTGGTTGCCAGAGGACAAGCTCACCGTCCCAGATGTGGAAGGTGGCGACCGACTGCTGAGCGAGGATGGTCATCTTCTGAGGGAGTTCGGAGAGAGCAGAGAGAGTTGTTGAGAGTTCTGGAGAGTTTCGGAGAGTTTCGGGAGTTTCGGAGAGTTGTTGAGAGGTGTTTGTTGTGTTCTCTAATTACTTAAAGAACATCAAATTTAGTGTGTGATAGATATAATGATTCCGTCACCCTTTATATTCTTATTGAGACAACGCAAAATACAACCACTTAAAAATTTGATGCTATGACTATATATGAAAGTATAACAAACATAGAGACCTGAGAAGAGAAATACAACTCGGAACAGAAAGCAAAAGAACAGAAGTAAAAGAACAGAAGTAAAAGAACAGGAAGCAATGGGTGGTTCAGCATCGAAGGTGAGTGACCAGATGGGTGATCTTGCTGGGAAGTGGAACTCTCGTGATGTGAAGGGTTCTCAGAGCGAACTCTTCCGGCGAATTGTTCCGTCCGATGAGTGTGACTTCACAGAACAGTTTACCGAGAGCCAACTGGATTATGTCTTTACAAATGAGGGTGGGAAGCTACAACTATCCATGGCGGGACCGGTTTACAACAGTCTCTATCTCCACCGAGATGCTATCAGGGGTAAGACAGTTTTCCCGGTTTACGAGGAAGAGCACCCCAAGTTCGGTCTTGTTCGCGTGATGCACCCACTTGGAGCACCAGGTCTTGACCTTGGGAACGGTCACACGGGGAAAGGTTCTCATCTTATGGCTATCAAGGTTCTTAGGGAGGGTGAAGTGGTTCCCGTGACATTCAACGATATGCTCCCAACAACCTATGATGAGATGCTTGATTTTGAATGGCGTCTGAAGGTTCTCAGTAATGCTCAGGAGGCGATGAAGAAGAATGTAGCTCTATCGGAGTGTGGGAAGTTTGTCCGAGACAAGGCGAGTTCTATGGGCGTTGATCCCGCAGTAGGCATTCGCCAGTTCCTCATCACGATGATCGAGGCATACCCCGATAAGGATGGGCGTCCGGGTTACACTCTGACAAATGCAGGAAATATGAACATCGCCGACAAGACACTTGAAGTCGCGCGAACAATCAACAACGTGTATGAACGGAGTGATCTGAATAAGTTCTTCCTCGTTCAACCACCCGGGCATAACAGTCAACTGATTTCGCACATTCATTCGTTCTACTTGGAAGAAGTCCCTGAATGTATGGAGGCAACATATGTGGACTGTGAAGAGATTCTGAGGATCAAGAAGGAAAATACTGTGGAACCAGAGCGGCAACCGCAACCTGAACCCGAACCAGAACTGGATGTTTCTGAAGAAGAGGATGATGGGTGTGAACTAACTCGGACAAACACAGTCATGACATAGATCTCTAAAAGAAGTTAGGTAGGTAGTTATAGTTAGGTAGAGTTAAATAAATTTGATAAGTTTTTTTTATTTCTTATGTTATCAGCAATATTTATAAATGATTACATCTTGTTTGGACTATCTGGATTATGATGTTTCACAGTATATCGGAGAAACATATTTTCCTTCAGAAAAGATGAAAGAAATGAAAAGTTTGGTTAATGATCAGTATAAATATCATCTCAAAGATTACATATATATGAGAGGGGATGACATACTCAAAAGTGGGGCCGCCACAGAATACAGGACCGATGGAAGCTCTTATCTCGTAAAACACAATTTTATAAGATATCTCTTGAAGGTTCATAAGAATGGATCCATCAAAAAGAAGAGAAAGAAAAGATACTTTAACGAAACACCTGGTCATCTTAGAGCAATTGATTATAGAAGAGAGATGAGGCGCATTCGTAGAAACCTTAAATTTGATTTAGAGATTCTTTAAGTGTAACAAACACAACAAAAACAACAAGAAGAGTTACAGAGTTCTCTATATCTTAGTTCTATATCTTACTCTATATCCAAGAACTATGTCTTCTCTCTCTGGAACTACACCCAAGACCCCGTCTGAGAAGATGAAGAAGCGTCTTGAGAAGAAGATCCGGGTGAAGGAGGAACGGTTCAGGGAGACGGGTGATAAGAACTATATCGTGGAGCGCGACAAGGCTCAAGATGAGCTCAACGAACTACTCCAGAGCAAGTCGTTCTCAGAGAAGAATAAGAAACTGAAGGAAAAGAAGAAGAAGAAGAACAAGATGAATGTGTCCGATGAGCAAGTCTTCCAAGAGGCTCAGAAGTACAATCGTGCTATCAAACAAGAGGCTCTAAAGAAGCAAGAACAAGAGATGATTCAGAGGGAGAAGCTCAAGGGGACTCGTGCAGTAGCCAGGGAGAAGCTCGAGAGGAAGAGGGAAGAAATGAACAGGGAGAAGAATCTCTCACTTGAAGAAAGAGCCCTGGAGAATGAAAGGAAGAAGAAGAACTGGGAACTCTACAGGGATCTCTACGAACAAGAGTATTCCAAGGAACATCCCGAAGAAACTCTTAAACCCGGTGATATTGATCGCGACGCAAAGGTGAACCATGATCAAGAAATAAAGATCAAGCAGAAGGAAGCGGGAATCAAGGCGTATGAAGAAGAATTTAAGGAAAGGAAGAGTATGCTTCAGAGCTACATTGATCGGACTGATATGCCTTGCGGAGACAAGGGTAAGACAATCCGAGACATGAATGATCATCTTGAAAATCAGATCAAGGCTATCAGAGACAAATATCCCAAGGTTCTAAATATCCTTGACAAGTGGGTCGCAATGATTGATAAAGAAGAACAAGAGGAAGTAGAAGCAACCGAAGCAGTAGAAGATCCCGTTGAAGTAGTAGAAGACCCCGTTCCAGAGTAGTATTTATTAATTAATTCGTTAGTAGAGATTTCATAAAGAGTATTTCTTTCTGTTGATTGTAGATTATATCTTTAGCAAGTCTATAAACCTTGGAATTAGTTAGATTTTTTTTATCTTTTAATAACATCTTAGTTGTGGTTATTGCGGTAGAATGATGACTTATCATTCTTTTTGTCCATTCAATATCATCTACAAACATTTGTTTTCTTAATATAAATATCATCATCAAAGACGATACTATACCTATTAAAAATGTAAGAATATTTAGATGACCCATCATAATAAAATGATGGATTTCGTGAGCCCATACCATATTAAATGCCATTAACATACCACCATAAACTAATGTAAAAGATAAATATATATCATCAATACTATTTGCTAGAACATTCATGGGATTTAGCGTAATTCCTAAAGTTGTCATAATTATGAACATAACTATTTGACTTTTCAATGGATTATTCATTATAATAAAGTTGATATTTAAAAGGGAGATGATTATGTAAAAATAATTGATAACTAATAAATGATAGATTATTTAGCAACATTTTTTTTGACGGGGATAGGATTACTCCTATCAGAGAATCTTATCCATCGTTATGCTCACAATCCATTGTCAGGAGATCTTTACAGATGGCATCGTATTCATCATGTTATCTATCCCCCATCGAGACCCATGTCCCAAGAATACATTAATAAAACAAAGGGTAATGTATTCGTTCAATATTATCTTATAGCCTTTGGATATTTGTGGTTTTTCTTACCCCATCATTTATTCTTTTTTTCTACATTCCAAATAACATTTTACGGATATCTTGTGAATCGTTTGCACCAAGAGATACATACATTAGACAGTCCTTTAGAGAGATTTAAATGGTTTCATATTTTGAGATCTAATCACATACAACATCACATAGAAGACAGTAAACTATACAGTATATCAGTTCCTAGATAAATATGTTTACTAATATATATAAATAAAGGGATGCCTAAGAATATTGTCATTAATAGTGAGGTTAATGATGTTCTTGAAAAATACTTTGAAGGAGAGTTAGATATGATAAAACTTTCTAAAGTGGAAAAACTATATAATGAGGGAAATATTGATGAGAATATGAAAAAGTTTTTAAAGAAATTAAAACATGAACACTCAAAATCTAAAAGTAACGCTTCAAAATATAAAATTATTTATCCTTTAGATGAGCCTGTAATAGAAGACTTTGAAGAATTACATGAGCAAGAATTGGTTAAAATGTGTAAAGGTGAGAATGTAAAAACTTTGGAGGAGAGACTTGAGAAAAAAAACAATGAGATAAAAACTCTGAGAAAAAAATTAACAGTCTGTAAATCACGAGGATTCAAGTATGGAAATGATATAACCTTAGAACAATTAATAAAAATAATAAAAGATGAGAAAAAATCTAGTGTACAAGAGTTTTTAGACATTTTCCCTACTGTATCAGATACGCGAGGTAAATTGAGTAAAAATCATGTATTTGAAGCATTATGGATATTATCCTAAATACGAAGGACAGGTTGGAGCACCCGAAGGTTTTGAGCCAGAACCAGAATTAGAGCCTCCTGAAGCCGAAGGAGATAAACCGAAAAGAACCTCTTCTAAAGGTAAATCCAAGAGATCTAAGAAAAAGACCGGGAAAAAGAAAAAGATGAAGATGAGAAGAACTTTTAGAAAAAAGAAAAACAATCGCACTATAAGAAAGATTCGTTTGTAAAAAGTTTGGAAGAGAGAATTGAAAAAAAAAAGAATACGGTTAAAACTCTGAAAAAAAAATCTTTATAGTATATATATAAATGAACTCATATTCACAGTTAAATCAAGATTTAAATGTAATTTCATTTTTTAATAATAAAAATGATCTGTATTTTATAGATATAGGTGCTAATGATGGTAAAAAATTATCTAATACATTTTTATTAGAAAAAAAATATAACTGGAAAGGTATATGTTCCGAACCATTACCAAGTGCTTTTGAACAATTAGTCAAATGTAGGAGTGTTATATGTGATAATAATGCTGTGTTTAGTAAATCAGGGCTTTCTTTGGAATTTTCTGAATGTAATTTACTTTCAGGAATAACGAATTTTATAGATAAACATAAAAAAGCTAAAGAAGGTAATCAAATTATCGTAAAAACTATAACCTTACAAAATTTATTGGATAATTATAAGGCACCAAAAATAATTCAATATTTTTCATTAGATACTGAGGGTACTGAGTTAGAAATATTAAAATCAGTGGATTTTTCTACATATACATTTTTGTATATTAATTTAGAACATAATTATGTTGAACCAAGAAGATCTGAAATACGAACATTATTATTAAATAATGGATATTTGTATAAAGGAGAGAATAAATGGGATGATGACTACATACACGAATCAACTGTAATTGGAACTTACTATTATAAACATGATTATACTAAACCAATAGTAATAAAAAGACAGAATAATGATTTCTCGGTTTCAAGTGCCTATTGGAATGATGATACTGGAACGTTCCAAAACGGGGTTTTAAACTGGAAAAGACATGGAAAAGGAGAAATATTTTACACACATATAGATTATGGCAATGGTAATATATGGCATAGAGATAAAAGGGAATAGTTACTTTTTGTAATTTTTGGCTGTTTTGGTAAATCCAAAAGATCTAAGAAAAAGACAGGGAAAAAGAAGAAACAGAAAAAGAAAAGATGAGAAGAACTTTTAGAAAAAAGAAAAACAATCGCACTATGAGAAAGATTCGTTTGTAAAAAGTTCCTAGATAAAATATCATTAACCATTAATCTTTAATAAATCTTCAATAAATCATAACATATCATGAAAATTACATAGTAATAATGGATATTTGGATATTTATCTTGTATCCCTAACATATTTGAGAAATCATTAAATCTTTTATAATTATTTGGTATTAAAGAATACTCTGGGTAACACACAGCATTTACCCATTGTGTTAAGAAACACTTATCATCATTTGTAATCCAGTGTATGAGTAATATTACAATTGTTATTAAATGATAAAGTGGATTTGTAAAGTATCCTCCAAAGTAGATGTAAATATCTAGGACATGATGGATGTAAAGAAGTGATAATCCATAATAAAAATTATCATTCGGTCCTACTTTGCAAGGATATTCGTTTATATCAATTAAGAATTGAATAGTTGCGACAATAAAAAATCCTATAAATGAACTTTTCATTCTATTAATACTTTTAATAATATTTATTAGATAAATTAAAATCTACCCTTAGAATATATATATATACAATATCCATGACATCTTTAGGAAATGATATGATTTATGAAAATATGGGAACGTGTAAGTATTTGAATGCTGAAACACAACCAGCTTCAGATATGTTAAGAAGTTGTATAGGTAAGAGTTCAGAAAAAATCGCACCTTGTCATAAGTTTAATCACAAGTTACATATGAGAGTTTTAGATCGTCCTCAGGATAATACTTATTTCACGCAAAATAATGAAAAAAAAGAAGAACTTAAAGACCCTCATAAAGAATTAGTGGAGGGATATGCGAACTATGATCCGGGTGAGTTTATTTTATGGGCAGGTGAGTGTCCCGAGAGCTATGAGAAAGATGCTTGGGGTGGTTGCACCAAGGTGTGTAAGAATTGCAAAGTGAATAATGGTGGAAAATCATTTGAGTTCAATGAGTTCGATCCGTGTTTTCCGAATGGGGTGTATAATGGATTGGATGAATATGGTAATCTTAAATGTACATGTGGTAAGAATAATCAATACTGTCAAGATAAACAAAATAATTTATATGATATGTTTACCACAGATGGACATATGGTATATAATGGGGAGAAATATCCAGTAAATCAAAATAGAAATATATTCTCAAATAATCCCGGATTTCTACCAGGGGAGTTACACGATGGATTAACACATAACGTAATAACGGGTCATTGTCATCGGAATGGTAATCATGGTCATATATGTCATGATCGTGAAGAGAATGATCATTTATTACAAAAGGGTGATGATGGTTATTGGGATCCAGAAAAAAAATAAAAATTAAGTAATTTATTAATTTCTACACTACTACGTCCACCCACCTATTATACTAATCTTTACCACCCCCCATAATCTCCAGTTGCTTCTTCAAACATCTTCTCAGCAGTTGCTCGGTCCCGAGAGCTTTGTTCATCATTTTCTGAAACATCAAAAGATGAGCGGTTGATGTTCTTCTCGATTGCCTTCTCCACATTGCGCATGGTCGCATAGAGATTCCTGGTGCCCACCGTTGCGATGAAGAGAACATATTTATCAGAACCATCTCCAAACTCTTCAAGATCAATACACTTGTTGTCGGCGAGAGGTGCTGTCTGTTCCTTCACGAAGATCTTGACTCCCTTTGCCCCCGCCTTGTCAAAGTCCTTAGCAACAACATACTCAACCATCTGCTGGACGCGAGAACCACCCTTACCAATGAGCTTTCCAAGCATCGTCGGGTCCATCTCAACACGGAAGAACTGTTTCATCACCTTATCCGAGAAGTTGTTTCGTTGACCGTGTGATTGATTGGGGTTACGCTTCTTCTCATTCGGATGAGTGTTCTTGCCACGTGACTCACTCGTGTTCTTCTTTGAAGAGAGCTTCTCCACAAACTCAGAGCAAGCTTCCTTCGCACAGTTCACCATGAGTTCGCACGAACTTTCAAGGACGAACTGGAGTCCATCTTCTTCATCATGAAGAAGATTCACCTTGACATGAGGAGCTCTCACCTTTGATGTAGCTTCATCTCCCTCAGGACTGTCCGCATCATCAACCTCGTGGTTATCATACCACTTCTTGGCCGAATACTTCACGAGGTTCTTGATGTTGAATCCACCCTTTCCAAGGATTCGAGGGATGTCCTTCTTCGATGAATCTGGGACAAGAACCACCTTCTGAAAGAGAGTCTCCTGTGAAACCTTCTCCTCTGAGCGTGGTTCCGGGGTTCTCGGACTTGAGTCAGCGAGGACGGGGTTTGAAGAGGTGCTCTGGGGAGAGGATGCCATTGTCTGAGAGTGAAAGTGAGTTGTTCTTTTGTCTTTTGGTCTCTTTTCTCTATGTGCTCTTTGTTGTTTAGTTACTTGATATCATCGAAAGCAACATCAAATTTTTATTCTTAAAGAACATAATTTTAAGAGTGTTCTTTTTCTCTATATTAGAGAGATAAATATCATGCAAAATTAAAATAAAAATTTGATGCCGCGTTTGAAACTACTTAAACATATGCCAACATATATAGATGTAGTGGCATGGAGAGTATACCCACCATTGATGGTGTGTTTAAAACCACTTAAGAATATATCAACATATATAGATGTAGTGGCATGGAGAGTATACTCCACATTTGGTCCGGCGTTATGAGATTATCTTTAATTTAAAAAAACCCATCTCGTAACATATCATGACCAAATAGTTCCTTTAGCTCAGTTGGTTAGAGCACTCGTCTTATGAGCGAGAGGTCGTGGGTTCGAGCCCCTCAAGGAACAGACCGGTGGTCCGGAGTTGTGAGATTATCTAATATAGTTCATATTCGCAAGAGTAAAGAACACCCCCCCTTCTCACAACATCAATATGACCACCAAGCCCTTCTAGCTCAGTTGGTAGAGCGTACGGCTTTTAACCGTATGGTCGTGGGTTCAAGTCCCACGGAGGGCAAACGGGTCTGAAAAAGTATCAGATCCTCATAGTTTAGTAGTGTTCCCGAGTCTGGTCAAAGGGGATAGATTCAAGTTCTATTGCATCATGCTTCGCGAGTTCAAATCTCGTCGCTACTACTTGCTAGGGTTCCCGAGTTTGGTCAAAGGGGAGCGACTTAAGATCGCTTGCTATACGCTTCGGGGGTTCAAATCCCCCCTCTAGCATCGTCCGATAGTGAAGGACATACTGCCTCATTGGCGCAATTGGATAGCGCATCAGACTTCTAATCTGGGGGTTGTGGGTTCGAGTCCCACATGAGGTATCGCCCTTCTAGCTCAGTTGGTAGAGCGTACGGCTTTTAACCGTATGGTCGTGGGTTCAAGTCCCACGGAGGGCAAACGGGTCTGAAAAAGTATCAGGTCCTCATAGTTTTTTTTGCAGTAGGCCCGTGATACTATCTCAACATAGCTCAGTTGGAAGAGCAAAGGACTGTAGTTCCTTAGGTCACTGGTTCGACCCCGGTTGTTGAGATTTTCCTTCATAGCTCAGTAGGCAGAGCACCCGGCTGTTAACCGGTAGGTCGTTGGTTCGAGCCCAACTGGAGGAGAAACAGATTGATTACCTTAAGTAATTGCATTCCCATATGGTCTAGACGGTTATGATACTTGGCTTTCACCCAAGCGACCCGGGTTCAAGTCCCGGTGTGGGAATTACTTTAATTCACAAATTTGATTCTTTAAGTGGTCTATCAACTCATACAATTTGAGAGTGTAAGATGTTTGGAAATTACATTCTCTCCGATGAATGTCTTAATGAGGACTCTCAACCCATCTGTCCTATAGGCGCGGGGAAACCCGAATCTCCCGATGAGTACTTTCATAGAGAACACATCATGACCATCATCGGGATGTGGGTCCTTTTCATTATAGTGTCGACGATAACAGGATGTATTTTCAAGGTCCTTAGCCAAAGATGCTTGGGAGATAACAGATACGAGGACTTCTTCGTAATTGAACCGATCGTTTATGGCATCATTATCATATTGATCGCAATCTACCGATATAATACAAATACACTCGAAGTATGTAATTTTCCTCGCTGGTGTCACGAGGGGATGAATAACACAATCATACCCTCCAATTATTACTACCAAATGGACACTTGTCCCCGTGTAAAATCTTGGCTCATACCATGGTACGAGGATACAGACCCACCCTATTTAGATAATGATTGTTCAGAAAGTGGGTTTGGGTGCTGCACCTACGAATCATCGCGGTGTTCCCAAGCCATTGACAACTCCGATGAATATTCATTCTATCTGAAATTAAGTGGAGGGTGGTTCACTAATATACTAAAAGAGGATAAAGATGGTACAAACTGCCCCACGATAGAAGAAATAATCCTCCGAGTTTCCAATAACTCTAAAAATAACTACCCCCTATATTTCATTACAGTTTACCTTCTTCAGTTATTCTCCTTGTTCATAGCATTATTCATTATACTATATTCAAACCAAGTTTGTATGAAACACGAAAGAGTAAGTGATCAAGACGCAGACTCTCAACCACAAAAAATGGATGTATGATTGTAAGAATGTAAGACAACTTTATTCCTTATCTCAAGAAAATTTGATGTTCTTTAAGTGTTAGAAGAGGTAACTAAACATCTCAGGAGAGCATCAAACCACAATAGCACCTTACGTGAAACCGTATCCCAACTTCATAGGTGTTGCGGATGTATCTCAGCGTTAATAATTTACCACGCCCTCCCCCACCTCCACCCCTCCCCCCACGGATCCCACCACAATTGCCACCGAGAGATACCCGAATGGGAAACAATTCCCCCGAGATAGAACCAATCAAAACACTCCCGAAAGACAGGAGATGCTTCATACCTGTTTCACAGACTTTAGAACAACCGTTCACAATAAATCTCAATTCTTACAGAGAACTTGCGAACAATGAAGGTGTAGGTGATAGAGCAAATAATTTCTTAAAATTATTGTATTCAGATCCTGTATATAAAACACACGTCAAAAAAAAACGAGGGGCCAAAGGGATAAACTGGAAGCTGGATGGCGATGAAAAAAAAGATTTCAAATATCCCGTCCTACATGAAGCCAACAAAATCTACAATGCTTTTCACAAGAAATCTTCTTTGAAGAACAAGAACAGACGGGAAACGAAACCAGCAGAAGATTTCAACAGATGTCATCATATATGTGCCAACGGTAAAAGGTGTAAGAAATCCGTGTGTTCACACGGAAATCTATGTACACAACATTTCAAAAAGTTCACTTTACAACGTTGAGATCCATGAATAAATATATATCATTTTTTATGAGTGGATACAATATATTGGAAACAGAAGAGAAATCATTGCTTAATTATATTGAGAGTTTTAAAAGTGATCATGTTTCTAAAAAGAAACGAGGTGTAGTTTTTACTAACAATACATTAATAAATAAGCTATTAGATACTATCCCTAAAGAAGTATGGAAAAATAAACGTTTGAAATGGTTGGATCCTGGATCAGGTATAGGGAATATAATGATTCATATTTTTTATAGATTGATGAAAAGTATCCCCATCAAATCTGTGGAGAAAAGAAGGAAGCACATTCTAGAAAACATGCTTTATTTTATTGAGATAAAAACTCATTACATTAGTATCATAGAAGATATATTTTGTCATAATGATTACAATCTAAATATTCACAATGGTTCTTACGTTTTAATGAATACTGATAATGATAATAATAATCTTTATGAAAATGATATTTTGTTTGATATAATTGTAACAAATCCCCCCTATCAAAAACCAAGTAAAGATGGAGGGATTTCTGCGAAACCATTATATCATCTATTTATACAAAAATCATTGGAACTTTTGAAAGAAGGTGGTTACTTAGTTGCTATACATCCGTTCACATGGAGAAGAAAAAGTAGAGAAATAAAATTAATAGATGAGCTTATGAAATATCAAATAAGTTATCTATATACAAATAATAATTTTCAAGAGTTTGATAAATCAGCAATACATATAAATTATTATATCCTTGAGAAAGTTCCTATTTATAAAAAAACTATATGTGATAATTATTTCAATAACAAATATTACAGGAGTGAATTATTATTGAAGAATGATTGTGAATATTTACCCATTTTATTAACCGAAGAAACACTGAATATTATTAATAAATTGAAAAATATTAACGATGATAAGTTTAATATAAAATTAGAATCTAAATTAAGTTCTACACACAGTAAAGCTAATACTTCTTCTACAAAAAATGATATTTATATGTACAAAAACTTTCATACATATAGTTTGAAAAAACAAGAGAATATATACAAATACACCAAAGAGAAACACCCTTCACACGATAAACTTAAAATTATTATGAACTTTAAAGGTGGATACAATATATTCAAACCCTTTATAGACTATGGAACCATGGGAATAACTGATAATGCTCTGTATATGGAGGTAAAAGATAAAGAACAGGGTTTAAAAATATTAAAGATCTTTCAATCTAAATTATTTATTTTTATATTGATGATAACATCATACAATTATGCTCCCAATAAAAAAATAGAGTTTCATATATTGAATACTTTATCTATATCGGACGAATACGAATTATTGCCAACAGAAAAACACTACATCGAAGAAATTGTTAAATAGGACACTCTATCTCAGGTATCCTTAGTTTCATCCGTTCCCAAGAAAATTTGATGTTCTTTAAGTGTTAGAAGAAGTAAACAAACAACGAAAGCACTTAGCAAACCTCTGAAAGCACCAAGCAAAAGATGTCCGCATGGGATTACACCGTCGATAAGTGGGGGAACACCCACCACGACTCCTCTTTCAGTGTCCCTCGAAAGAGACGCAACGCAGACCCCGAGGTCCAAGTTATCTTGGAGACCAATCGGGGACGTGAAAGACGTAACGCGGAACCCACCATCAAGACCCGCTCCATGACAAAGGTGGAGTCATCGAAGAAAGAAGACATCATATCTCCCGCATCTCCGACCTCACCAGAAACAACTACACCGGGTGGTCAAATGAGCATGACCGACCGGTGGAAAGATGACGCAAAGGCGATGGAACAAGAACAATGTCACCCGGTGGGATGGACAAAGAAGAATCACTATTCGGAGCTAGGGTGGATGTGGTGTGGACAGAGTTGCCCGTGCTGTAGAACACAGTGTGGAGACAAACTGGGAGGGTGTCCTATCTGTGCGAAACGTCCATAATAAAAAATACAAATCTATCTTGTCATCTATTTCTTTCACCAATTAACTATCACTCATCATCACTCACACAATCAGGATTAATTTTTTTAAATCTCTTACATTCAGAAGTATTCATACCCATTTTAATCAGATCCCCATATTCCACAAACTCAAAATCTATCATTTCTTTGGCACCCAGTTCAATAAAATTACCATAGAAATGAAACAGATCGTGTTCGTTTAGAGTCTTTGAGATTTGTGGAAATATTTTTTTCTTGAACTTCAGATGTACATAACTGTCCGCTGACCACGCTCTCTTTATTTTCGTTAGTGATCGCCCATAACTGTTTCTCTTTACAGATTTACCATTTATTTCCAAAAGCACCATCTCTCTTTGAAGACCGTAAGTTTCTGAAGCAACTGTCCCCTTTGTAATACTCTTCACAACCGGGAAACCATCCGATTCCATGAAGACTATTCCCAGAGATCCATCCCCCTCGAAGAACTCTTCAAAATAGAACTCATTCGGAGCCCCTTGAAGGTCTGAGAGACTGATAGATGTCTTTAACACGGGGGGTCCTACACTCGTGAGAAGAGGAGAACTCTTGGATTTGTTCATGATTACTAATGAATATTAGTTATTTACCTTATTTAAACTCTAAGAATATCAAATTTGGTCTTAATAAAATAGTTCTATGATTTAGATTTTTTGGATTTAGATTTTTTGGATTTAGATTTTTTGGATTTAGATTTTTTGGATTTAGATTTTTTGGATTTAGATTTTTTGGATTTAGATTTTTTGGATTTAGATTTTTTGGATTTAGATTTTTTGGATTTAGATTTTTTGGATTTAGATTTTTTGGATTTAGATTTTTTGGATTTAGATTTTTTGCGTTTTGATGATCCGTGAGATTCTACGTCATCTTCCGCTGTAAACCACCCATAATGACCATATAAATTAGACCTCTCAGCAGCGTTATCTATGCATACTCTAAAAGCATCGGTAAGTTCATCTATATTATTTTCACCTTTTAGTTTTCCAGGTTTAGAGATAAAATCATTGAATGCCCCCACCAGTATTTCTTTAATATCTAAATCTTCCCATGTTCCATCTAAAGTTTCTTGAACATATTTATATATTTTATAATAAAAAATATCACTATATGTATCTTCTCTCATAGGATTACCTATTTGCAATACTCTAACAACCCCGGATAAATCATTAAACTCTATACCACCACCATAAACCTTCAATCTTTCATTAATATTTTTAAGCAACTTTTTTATTTCTTTCAAATAATTTTTATACTTGGGTTCATTTATGAGTATTTGTCTTTCTTTAGTATATGTTTCATAGACTATCTCGGATAATGATTTAATACAATCAGTTGAAATTAGACTAATTCCTAAAACATCTAAGTATTGTTGCGTTGTCCAGTCACTTGATACAGATTCCATTTATATATATATATATAATAATTTCAAATACATTTAGTACATATATAATATTATTATGAAATGTTTACACCTTTGAACATTTAAAACGCCTAATTTTCATAATAGATTAACCACCATTCAAGTGTATTAGGATCATTTATATCGGAATAACAAGGATAACTTCTAATACCAGGACCATCACCAAATCCCCATCTTTTTTCTTTATTTACTTCTTCGGTTGACAAAATTTCTAAACCTTTTCGTATAGCTCCTTTATAAAATCCTGAATTATCTTTTTTTTTCTTCTTAGGACCACGCTTCCCTTTTATTTTGATATTTTCTTTAAACCATTCTATCAATTTTTCTTGACCGGGTTCTCCATAAAATTTCTTAATAATGGGTTCTCCTCTATCTTCTTTAACTTTTTCAGAACAACCATCCTTCAATTGTTCAATATGTTTTACACTATTAAATGTCCCGGTGCTATATGTAATATCATCTGTCTTATCATAGTGAGTTGTCTTAGTATTCCATTTAATTCCTTCTTTGAAATCCATATTATTTTCCCATAATTGAATGTAATTTTTAAGAGATGATATATTTGTATAACATATACTATCACGATTATCATTATATCCTGTTAGTCTACCAAATAAACCTTGAATAATACTTGAATCATTTGGATTTGGAACATATCGTTCATATGAAATACCTATAAACTTTTTTTCTATTGTTTTAGCACACCTATATGTTTCACAAATGAAGATAAATGTATGTTTTTCTGGTTGTTTTGTAAGAATATCATTGATATCGGTTTTCTTTGTTTTAAGGTAATTTTTATTATATTCACAATTTTCTCTAAATACTTTTTTAATATTGTATATTACTTTTGATTGATTATTTGTTCCGTCTTTATTTTCTCTCTTATTAGGAACTCTGATTAAATGATGTCTAGGTTCTTTATATTTTTCATCAATAGTAGTTTTTAATTCTTTTACATTATCTATTTTTGTTAAATCTTTGAATTGTTTTACTCTATTTTGTTCGATAGCTTGTTTGGGTCCGTAATATCCCTCTCCGGGTTCAAGTTTAACCTTTGCAGAATGATGTTTCCAATCTAAAATGTCTTTCATATTTCCATCAGGGGTTGCTGAAAATTGTATTAGTTTTATATCATTCTCTAAAAGGGAATCTAAATCGTAAAATCCACATTCTTTGAAAGTTTTGTGAATAGTTTGATTTTCTTCACACGCTATTTGAATTTCGTCCATAATAATCAAAGAGTTTTGTTTTTCTCTAATATCTCTAAAGAATGTTTTTAGTAAATTTGCTCTATGACATATTCTTCCTTTAATAGAATCTGGCATTCTTTCAATTGTATCTTTTTTCCATTCTTTATCAGATAAACCTGTTATAATATAAATATTATCAATAGGAATATTGTTTGATAATATATAATATTGAATTAGTGCTGTCATACATCCCGTTTTACCTGTTTGTGTCATTCCATAAACTAAACAATTAATTATAGATTTATTATTGAATATATTTCTAACAGCTTTCCCACATGTTTTCTGATTTTCATGTATAGTATTTGTACCCTTTTTAGATTTTAGTACAATTTGTTGAGATAGAATAATTTTTTCAATTTGTATTGTATCAAGATCATTTAATTCATACTCAATAGTATTCCTCTGCTTAATACCTTCCATAATTAATATATTTATATATTTATATATTTATATGGAAATAATTTTTAAATCAAATTTTTAATTTAGTTGGCGATTTAAATGTTCAAAGGTTTAAATACCAAATCTCATCATTACTAAATTATGATCACTAATACTTGGCATAGTTTCTTCAATATTATAGTGTAATATATTCATATTTTTTGTATAGATATAATCTATTCGCGTATTGTATCTAGATGTTACGACAGGAATGTGATTACCACAATCATACCATTCATTATTTAATTTATCTGTTAATTCATGAACGGGTAATTCCCACTGTCCATATTTTCTCACTTTGAATATATCAGACCATTCTTTTACAGTATAATCGCTTTTTGTTAGAGCATTAAAATCTCCTAAAAGAATACTTGGATATTCGTGTGTATAAGTATTTATCTTTTCTAAAATATCATCTATTTCTTCATTTCTTATCTTCTCATCAATATAATTCAAATGAACATTTGTTACAAATATTTTTATACCATTCAAAATAACAAATAATGAAATAAACTTATCACTAGATTTATTCTTAAGGAGATCTATATTATATTTTGTCATTAATAATAAACCCTTATTGTAACTGTAATTATATCCTTTGACTATTTCTTTTAAAACCTCAAAATTGTAAACCTCTTGTAAAGAAATTATATCATATTTTACAAACTCTTCTAAAAATCTTTCTAAGTTTGCGTAGTATTCTCCACTAAAATTATGAACATTTAGATTCAAGAGTTTGTAAGTTTTATCCATACTTAAAATTTGATGACAATATTATTATTAACAAATAAAATAAACTTTAATCTATAATCCTAAATGAGCAAAAAAGAATATCTATCATCACATCTTATCACATATATTGGGAATAAGCGAAAACTTGTTAAAGAGATAGAAAAAGAAATAATAAAAATTAAAGATATGTTCGGTAGAAATATTTCATCACTCGATGGTTTCAGTGGTTCGGGTGTTGTGGCGAGAATGCTCAAATATCATTCCGGTATTGTCTTTGTGAATGATATGGAACCCTACTCTTATGTAATCAATCAGTGCTATCTTTCAAATCCTAATGAAGAAAAAAGAGATAAAATAAATGAATATATCCAAGAACTGAATAATCTTGATTTCGGTATAGATGGAGCTATTTGTAAGAGTTATGCTCCAAAAGATACAAAAGATATTAAAGACGGTGAAAGAGCATTCTATACAAGAGAGAATGCTCTAATCATTGATACAATAAGAAAGAAGATAGATGAGTATCCTTCGGAGTTCTTTCCGTTTCTAATAGCACCACTTTTAGTGAAAGCTTCAATCCACACAAATACTTCGGGTGTTTTTAAAGGATTTCACAAAAAGAATGGTATAGGACACTTTGGAGGTAAAGATGAAACAAATACCACTTCAAGGATTACAAAGAAGCTTATTCTGGATATTCCCGTCTATTCAGACCAATCACATGAATGTCGTGTCATTCATAATAATCAGGACATCAATACATTGATTGAAGATATACCAAGGATAGATGTTGCTTATCTTGACCCACCCTACAATCAGCATCCCTATGGATCAAATTATTTCATGCTCAATACTATCCTTGATAACAAAGTCAAAGATAATCTCAGTAAAGTTTCGGGGATTCCCAATGACTGGACAAAATCAAATTACAATTACAAAATGAAAGCTCAAGAGTCTATGCGTAGTCTTCTAAAAAATATTAATGCTTCTTACATCATTCTCTCATATAATGATGAGGGTATTATCTCAAAGGAAGAACTCATCAAAATGTTTGAAGAACTGGACTACGATTGGACATTAAAAGAAATAGAATACCAAACATACAGAGGCTCAAGAAATCTTAAAGATAGAAAAAACAAAGTTACAGAATATATTTGGATCCTTCACAAAAAATATGATATAGAAGAACATTATCTTCTTCAATCATTCGATAAATGGTAGTGAATGATATTGAACAAGATAGTTAGAAATTTGATATGATAAGATATTTTTTATCTTATAATAACTGATATCTCTTATTGCTATCCTGAAGATTCGTGGATCACTTTTCTCATTCATCCTTAATATAGTGTTTTATTCTTCATCTTCATACATCACGTATAAAA
>Ga0209199_1001223_pt1 | contig 31732 bp, 25 predicted proteins | sample COGITO_mtgs_1105_7_FD_184805 | JGI IMG/M metagenome (GOLD analysis project Ga0209199, IMG submission 184805) | Pelagic marine microbial communities from North Sea - COGITO_mtgs_110523 (SPAdes) (version 2) | ecosystem: Environmental > Aquatic > Marine > Epipelagic ...
GTGACTGTCACACCTTCTATGGTTATTGAGGCATCTGTTGTAGAGTTAGGTGTCATGCGAATTTTTGTATCAGATACAAAGGCCACGTTCGAACTCGCGTTGGTTGTCGTAATGGCTTCGTCAGTTGCAACGCTCAAGGTGCCTTCAACAAGCACCATGCCTGTTCCATTAGTCGACGCAACAGCTGAACCACCAGCAGTCTTGATGGTACTATTTGCATTAATTAAATCGGCCAGTTGAAGCGCTCGGGCGTTCAGTTCATCCGCCGAAGCGGGGGAACTAGCGTTTCCATAAGTTCCAGAAACAGTGCCGCCCATAAAGGTAACAGAAAAGCCTGTACTGTTTCCTGCCGTTGAGGCAACGGTCAACTGGTTGAACGCATCACCCGCACCAACCGAAATATTCGACATTGAAGACGGGTTGAAACTATTTGTCAGCGTCACATTGATCGATTTATTATTAACTGTTGTCGTAAACTGTGTCGGGCTGCCGTTTGTTGGCACAGTAAAGTCCCGGCCTTGCAGCACAGATTGCGCCTTGTGAGTGACCTTTGGGTCAACAGCAGAAAACTTGTCAGAGCCTGACGAATAGTTAGCCCCCACCCCAAAGCCGAACAGAGAGGCATTATCGTCAAACAGCGGCGCCGGCGCATGGCCCGTCAGACTACCACCGTTTACAGACAGTGTAATGCTTTGCCCCAAAAGAACCGGTTCACCCGTCGTCGAAAAGCCACCGCTGAAGACATTTTCGGTGTTTATAAATACCCGTCCTTCTTCGGGTCCAGATACTTTGAGCCCCTTCGCGTCTCGCTCTAGTGTGTACTCTGCATCGCCAATCGAGAAACGCGCAAAGGTACCTACCGGAGGAAGGGATGCGATCGGCACTCCGGTGATGCTGGGCACAGGCGCTTGACTGCGCATTTTTTCGGCGATCCCCGCCGCAATAAGCGCGCTGTTGGTTTCCCCAACCTCAGCACTGCTTATGTTGACGTCAAAAGCGCCTCCAACGGCATCAAGTTTGACATCATAAAAAGCCGAAGGTGCTTGTGCCTTGGTGCCATCAACGTTTGTCGCTGCGCCGTCGATTTCAACATTAGCGGCAAATTTCAAACTGGCAGACGTCCCTGCTTTCGAAAAGCTTCGGGAAACCAGACCCCCGAGAATTGAATCCGCCAAAGCCGTAGATTTATTGCTCATATCGAGGCTGGATTGCAGGTCAAAACCGCTCTTGCTGGTCATCGACAACTGACCAGTTATCCGCGTGTTTTGTGATAAGCTTTTGGTATTTTTGTAGTATAGGCGCACCTCACCACTATTATTGCTGGCGGCAACCGCTTTAACACCCATGGCCATAAGTGACGCGTTAGTGTTCACCTTAGCGGCGAAGGCCGCAGCATCATCATCACGGTCACTAGTGCCATTTACACTGATAGCGATCCCTTCAATAGAGGCCTCGAGCGACTCACCGATTAAAGCCATCGTCATAACATGCGCATTTGCTCCGGTACCCAGAGTGATATTTTTAACGTCATCAACCACATTTTTAATCGGTCCAGAATTGGCGGCGATATAATCGCTTCCTGCCGTCGTGGCCGTAGTCAATCCATTTGACACGGCAGTTACCGCCGCATCAATGGCCGTTTTAATCGCGGCAATAACATCATTTGCAGAAGAATTACCGGCTATACTGGCAGTAGTAATTGATAAACTGTTACCGTTGGCGTCCACCAAGTCAAAACTTATTGTTCCAGTCGTCGTCGCAGGCGTGGTGACTGTGATTGTGTTGTTGCCAGAAAGGGATATATTTTCTCCATCTCCAGTTGATGAAATTGACGCAATATTGGTAAAGGACGCCCCTCCGCCCAATGTTAATGTGCCGTTATTGTTATTTGTAGTTGTGAGCGCAGCCACTTGTGCTTTAGCTGTGTCAATTGCCGTATCAATTTCTACAGCAAGCTGATCCCGTGTTTCAGAGCCATCAACAGTAACATTGGCATTAAGAATATGCTCATTCGCGTCTTTCAACTTAACTGAAAGCGTACCAGCACCCGTCGGAGCACCAATGACGCTAACTTTGTCACTAGCGGCATCGAAGACGACCCCAAAGCCATCGTCCGCAACACTGGTGCTAGCTTCAACACCAACTATTTCAGCAGAAGCGAAACTCACCCCACCTATTTTCACTTCGGCAGCCACCTCAGCAATCGGTTGGGTCGTTCCGGAAAGGGCCAAGCCTTGAGAGGCGTTAAAAGGTATATCCTGGAAAGGCATGTAATCGCTATCAAGAACGGAAACATCCATATTAATGCTGCCAGCCAAGATATTTGAGATAAAGATATCAGCACCGTCTGGGTGATCAAGAATAATTCTCTTTGAGTCATTAGTCAGGGTGGCAGAGATTCCTGTAACCGTGCTGCGATAATTAATCGCTTCAGCCAATCCAGTTAAATCTCCATTCGCAACTGACGTGGCAACAGAAACGGGAACGATATTCGTTCCGGCAATATCAAAGCCAATGGTTCCGGTTTGAACACCCGTAGGCATCTCAAGGAAAACGCGGGTGTGAGAGTTCACATTAATGCCCAAAGGCGAAAGTTGTGCTGTTAGTTGCTCTGCTACGTAATCTGCAGCAACACCAGAGGGGATGGTTACCTTGCGCTCTGCACCATTTTCAGCAACGACCGTAATCGTCTGAGCGTTTATATTATTCGGTGGAACCAGATTAGGATTGACCGTTCTTGCCTGCGAAATTAATTCCGCGTTTGTGCCATTGGATCCCAACCCCGATACTGACAAATCTAGCCGCTTGAGCCCATCGGCTTGGAATGTATCTACGGACATACCGCGATATCCGATCCCATCATCAGCGGTCAAATAATCGGCTCGGTATTCTGCGCCCGAGACAAAGCCGTTCAAAGGCGTCAAAAGTGCCGCTGCCTGCCCATCCGTGAGCGGATCACCAGCGATTTGGCGACCCTCACGGGTGAAAATTTGAATGTCAGACGCATTCTGAGCTGGGTTTGTTTCAGCAGCCTGCGCCGCACCACCAGACAATCTAAAGGTTGCATTACTAAAGGCCTTGGCGTTGCCATCGTCATCTATTCCGCCCGAAGCCAGAACCACACCACCCTCAAAGCCAGAAGCGAACACACCCAGTGAGCTCAGAGAGACACCATTAGTACCAGTAACTTGAACATTAACATCTTCCGACACCTTTGCAGATATGCCTCTAGCGGTTAATTCAGCATTATTATTGATCGCATTGCTCAAGGCCGCAGCATGCAGTTTTTTATCCTCAAGCGTACTTCCTGCGGTAATTGATGCAGTAACGGAGACCCCCTCGATTGTAGTGTTCAAGGTGGATGAGCTTGCACCCACAGGAATTAGGATCCCAGAAGAGGAACCCGTTCCAGAAGTTACAGTTGCGGTGCTTTGCCCCAAATTCACCGCCGCCCTTATAACGCCATCGTTCAATGAATTTGCGATCTCCGCACCATGTCGCCAGGCAATTTCTCCACTTTGTGTTGCGTCTACGTCAAAACTATAATTGATCCCATCCAGCTGAAAACTCACATTCTGCAAAGTTGAAATATCTGCTGTTGCGACCCGCATCGTCGGCTGATTACTTAGGCTGGCAAACTCAATATCACTTACATTGGCTGGAATAACCGCGACCACGCCATCCCGGATAAAATCGGTGGCGGCCACAGGCGACAGGTGGTTTTTGAGCACCGTCTCAATCGAGGGCAAACCTGAAGAAGGAACCGAGGCAATCGATGTTGAAAGGTTCCCCGTTCCTTCATTGCCAGCGTTGATGGTTACCTTAAGCGTTGAGGCCGCTGCAAACTGCTCTGCGCGTGTCAACAAAAATGACATCCGGGACGCATCCCCTGACACCCGCGACATCTGAAAGGAATCGCCGTCTTTCGGTTTGCCCGAAAACTCAATCATCCCGCCTTCGAGTTGCAACTGTGTCCGACCGGACCCCAGCATGACACCATCACCGTCACGACCCGTCCATACATTGCTCGCAGCATTGTATGTGAATTCGATATAGTCATACAGATCCGCCTGACCGGGAATTTTATTGAGTGTTGCAGTCGTATTTCCACGGTTTTGAACCCCTGCATTTATTTCAAAATCTGCAGTTGTGAACATCGCACCGCCAAGTTCACCCTCAAGGTCAATCCCCTGTTGATGTTGCTTGTTCATATCAGTCGTAATTTTTCGGGCCAAAGCATCCAAATCGCCGACCGCTGATTGGGTAGCTATGAATGCATCATTGAGACCGCTAATTGCGCCGCCTTGAATACTTGAGATAAACGTATTTGCACCCAATTTGAATTTCACCGCTTTTTCTGACGTCATCAACGCGGTCAACGGGGTCACCCGTTCGCCTGCCACCAAGGTCGGCCCCATTTCGCTTGAACCAATAAAAACTTCTGCCTCATATCGCTCACCAATTGCGACAGTAACATTCATCCTCTCGGAGATTTCATCGATTAGTCTATCCCGTTCGTCCAACAACATGTTGGGCGGCGTTCCACCAAGGTTAGAGGATCGCAAACGACCATTAACGGCACCGAGAGCCGCAGTTAGAAGGTTTACCTCTTCAACTTTTGACTGCAGTTCGCCGTACGCGGCGTCGGCCAAATCCTGTAACACGTTCGCAGTGTTATTAAAGCTGGCTGCCAAAGTTGATCCTTGCGCCAAACCGGCGGCGCGTGGCGCCATATCACCGGGTAAAGCGGCAATGCCACTCAATTCACCAAAAAAAGCGTTCATCATCGTCCCAAGATCGCCTTCTCGGGGCAACAATAAGTTCTCAAGTTGGACAATTTTACTTTCAAAAGTATCGGCCGCTTCAAATCGACTGGTGGCACTTCGACTGCTGTCAGTAAGATAGGAATTGAACGCCCGTTGGACATCACTCAATTGAACGCCTAAGCCGGTCTGAGATGTCTTTGCTGTCAGCTCACTTTGATTGCCAATAATTTCAGTCAAGCTGGCATCTCGACGCCGATACCCATCAGTTTCAATATTTGCAATATTCTGACCGGTCACGTTCAACGCTTCTCGTTGGGCGGTGACGGCACTGCGGCCGATATCCATGAGACTAGCCATCAGTTGTGATCCCCATCTTTTACATTTGGTCGGAATTGCGCCACTAAAGCGTCAGCAATTCCCAGTGAATTGTTCTTAGACGCCATGCCCGCATATTCGCGATCTAACAAAGAATAGAACGTCTCAGAGCCCTTATTCTTTAGCAATCCTTCGGCTAATTCGCTCTTGCGGCCTGCCGCCATCATCTGTTCAATAAAAAGCGATTCAAATTGCTCAGCAACTTGCCGCAGTTCGTCCGGCTTTTTGGCGGTGGATACCAAAGATGACAGCGCCTCAGTGGCTTTTTGGGCATCAGAAGCCGCTTTGCCCTGAAGCGCCATAGAGAGCGCAGCACTTTTGCCTAAACTGTCCATCCTATTGACCTCGTTAAATAATTATTAATTCAGCTCGCAGAGCACCAGACACTTTTAGGGCCTCTAAGATTGCCACCAGATCGGACGGAGCTGCACCAACGGCATTGATCGCATCTACAATGTTTGAAAGCTCCGTACCCGGATCGAACACAAAGGCCCGTGCCTTGGCCTCTGACACTTCAATATCTGATGCCTCAGTTTGCAAAGGCGCGGCCGGCTCAGTTGTCACTTTAGCGCCCTCGGTTGTCGTTTTATTCTGCGCAGTCAGCGTGGGGTTTTCCCTCACACGAACAGTCAAGCTGCCGTGGGTAATCGCAGCCGGGGTCACCCGCACGTTACCACCAATGATAATTGTCCCAGTCCGGGAATTCACAATAACCTGTGCCGGAGGCGTTGACGGCTCAACAACGACTTCTTCCACCAAACTGGCAAACGAAACGCGTTGTGATAAATCACCCGGAGCCCGAACACGAATGGAAGAAGCGTCCAATGGAACAGCCACATCATTACCAAAAATTTTATTTATCGCTTCAGCAACATTTGCCGCAGTCGAAAAATCACCCCTGTGCAAATTAAACACCAGATAATCTCCGGTCATAAACGGGCTGGCCACCATTCGCTCAACCATCGCCCCCTGAGGAACACGGCCCACTGTTGGAACGTTCACGGTCAGTGATGAACCATCATCACCCGAGACGCCCAATCCGCCAACCACCATGTTGCCCTGCGCAATCGCATATGTCTCACCATCCGCACCAAGCAACGGCGTCATCAGCAAGGTCCCACCCCGTAAAGATTCTGCAGGACCCAACGTGGACACAGTCACATCCAAGGTTTGCCCCGGCTTTGTGAATGCAGGTAGTTCGGCTGTTACCATAACTGCTGCGCTGTTATCTCCGCTCAAACCGCTGGTATCTGTCACCATACCGAAACGTGATACCATCGACTGCATTGATTGCAGCGTAATGCCAAGCGATTTATCACCGGTTCCAGACAAGCCCACAACCAACCCGTAGCCAACCAACTGGTTAGACCGCACCCCTGCAATCGCCGCCAAGTCTTTTATTCGGTCCGCAAAACCGGTCGTAGGAAGCATTGCAAGAATAAGGCAGAAGAGGCTGCGGCTTAGAAAGTGCTTAAAATAACTCAACCAGCTCATAATGGCAGCGCCACTGTTAAAAGCCGAGCAAACCAACCGCGTTTATTCGCTTCAGAAACTTGCCCCGTTCCGATATATGTGATCTCGGCGTTCGCCAGGCGATCCGAGTTCACAACATTTGAAGGACTGATGTCCGAAGGACGAACCATCCCTTTAATCCGGATATACTCATCCCCTTGGCTCAAAGTCAGTTTCTTCTGACCCAGCACTTCTAAATGTCCGTTTGAGAACACTCGGACCACAGAAACCGTCACAAAACCAGTGATTTTATTAGACTGCTTTGCATCGCCTTTACCCGCGAACTTTTGCGCACTGGTTGCTGACATATTAGCTTTATCAGCAACATCGCCAATTGTATTTGGCAGTGTCAACGTCAGCGAATCGGATCGATCAGCCGTACTGGTCTGCTCTTTCTCAGCGGCAAAGCTTTCGTTGAGATTAATCGTTAGAATGTCGCCGACCTGTGAGGCACGACGGTCTACTGCAAATATGCCCGAGGCACCGCTGTGATAAATGGAACCGGTTGGTGGTCCACTTCTTGTGGCGGTAGCCTCTGGATAGACCGGCGCAAATTCTGCGCTGGCTTTATCCTCGACATAACCGGAACAGGCTGTGAGCCCTCCGATACAAGAAAAACAAATAATCTTAGCAATAGACCGCATTATTTTATCCAAACTAGAGGTTTTGAGAGATATAGCGCATCATTTCATCAGACGCTGAAATTGACTTCGAACTGACCTCATAGGCCCGCTGCGTCTCAATCATTTCCACCAATTGCTGCACCACGTTAACATTTGATGCTTCAAGCGACCCTTGCAACAATTTGCCTGCCCCCTCGGCAAGTGGGTTACCAATCACGGCCTCACCACTTGATGGCGTCTCAACCAAAAAGCTCTCACCGATTGGCTGCAAGCCACGAGGGTTAGCAAAGTTTGCGACAGTCAACTGCCCGACTTCTTCGGGCTCGATCGCTCCGGCGACGAGTGCGGTCACAATACCGTCTTGTGAAATGTTGATCTGGGTTGCACCAGCTGGCAAAACAATTTCTGGCTGCACGACATAACCGCTCGCCGTGGTCAAAGTGCCCTCAGCATTGCGAGAAAACGATCCGTTGCGGGTATAGCCGACGCGGTTATCAGGCATTAAAACCTGGAAAAAACCGTTACCATCAATGGCCACATCGAGCGCATTATCGGTATTGATCAAACTGCCTTGCGAAAACAACTTCTGGGTATTCACAGCGCGAACACCTGTTCCCAAAGCAAGCGCCGAACTCAGCGTTGTTCCCTCAGAAGTCTGCTCGCCACTGCTGCGCTGCACTTGATAAAGCAGGCTTTCAAAGTTGGCGCGGTCGCGTTTAAACCCAACAGTATTCACGTTTGAAAGGTTGTTTGCGATAACTTGCATCCGGGTTTGCTGCGCGTTCAACCCTGTTTTAGCAACATGCATGGCACTTGAAGACATTTCGACACCTATTCATTTTTATGTTTCATGTTGATAATTGCAAACGCCGTGCCATTGCTGGAAAATCAAAAAATCAACCTGATGGCATACGCATTAATTGCGAAGTTTTTTCATCCAGTTCCTTGGCTGTTCTGATGAATTTCACACTCATCTCAAATTGCCTCTGGCCCTCAATATTCGCGATCAATTCACTGACGGTATTGACGTTGCTTGACTCCAAATAGCCATGCGCAATTCTCACGCCCTCGCTCGCCTCAGGCACAGTGCCCTCCAGCGTCCGAATGTGGCCATCGCCAGATTTAGCCAGCGCCACACCGTCCGCAAGCGTGGTGCCAATCCGTCCAACCTCGAGCCGTGTGCCGATAGGGGCATCGGCGGGCTCAATAATAATTGCGCCCTCTTCATCGACCGCAAACTCCCGGAATGCCGGAACCTCGATGGGCGCCAGAGCGGCGTCAAGCACAAGATTGCCAACCCCGTCTACAAGCCGACGCTGGTCATCCAAGCCCAAGTCGCCACGACGGGATAAAGCAGCGTCACCCCCCTGAGAGGGCTGAATAAACAAATACCCTGCGCCGCGCACTGCGAGATCCATCTGCTCTCCGCTGTTGACCAACGGACCCGAATTTTCCTCGAATAATGACGTATTTGACGCCTGAGTGAACACTCTTGAAGAAAACTGATCAAGACTTTCCAAAAAGGCACTATCGCGTCCTAATTGCATGTCTCGCTTAAAGCCAGGCACGTTTGCATTAGCAAGGTTGTTAGCATTGACCGTACGGTCCATGCGCATGTTTTTCATGGCGTTTACTGCGACATGGATCATACGGTCCATACTATTGTTCCTTTATAGCAAGCTTAGTGGCTTAGATAAGAGACCCGGATTACGTCCGGATCTGAATGATTGTTTGTGTCAGCTGCGTGGAGGTTTCAATCGCCTTTGACGACGCTTGGAAGTTCCGCTGCGCTGTGATCAGGTTCACCAGCTCTTCTGTGATATCAACATTAGAGCGTTCGAGCGAACCTGACTGGATTGAACCAAAGCCTTCACTACCGGCCTCACCAACCGTTGGCGTCCCGGAGACGGCTGTCTCCACATAGGTCGCGTTACCAATCTGTTTCAGACCGTTTTGGTTGTTGAAGTTCGCCATCACCAGTTTGCCCAGCGGTTTGTTCTGACCGTTGGTATAGTTGGCGCGCAACAACCCGGTGGCATCAATTTCCAAACCGTCGAGACGACCGGAGGTGAAACCATCCTGATTTAGGTTATTAACAGCAAATGGTGTCGCAAGCTGAGTTGATGCACTGTAGTCCATATCCAGCGAGATCGAAAATCCACTGGCTTGCTGCTCATAGCGCACCTTGTTCTTCGGGCTGACAATTTCACCAGACTTACTGAAGGTGATTTCCCCCTCATCAAGGTAAAGCGGATAGAAGTCTTCCACTAGGTTGGCCGGCGGGTTCAGCACAGTGTCACCATTTTCATCGACATAAAGCGGCACACCATCCGCGTTCGTCGCCTGCACCAGATTGGTGATTTGCGGCACTGATCCAACACCCAGTGCCACATCATCAAGTCCAAGACGCGAAGCACCTTTAACCTTAATCGTTGACGTGTCACTCGTGGTACCTGTCGTAAAGGTGAAGTTATTTGTCGCCGGTATGTAAGCAACCTTTACCCCGCCAACTGCCACGCCCGTAGAGGGTGAAGAGATCTGGTTAATCCGCGTTTCCAACGCACTCGCCAATGTGCCACCAACATAGTTGCCTGGCGGAACTTTAATGATACCGGCCACGCCGTTCACCGAGATGTTGAATGTGGTATCACCCGTGATATCCGACATCGCGAAAATCTCGTTCAATGGTTCGTTTGCAGATGCACCCGTTGCGACCGCAGGGTCAGATTGCAGACCACGTCCCGCTTGGAAGAAGATCGATTTTGCCGCACCAACGCCCATCAGGTCGCTGTTGCCAACTGCCAATGTCCGCGAACCTGAATCAACTGATTTATCCAGGATTTCGCCATTTTCAGCATTAATCGAATACCGACCAACCTGAATGTTCGACGCTGGTTGCGCTTCAGTAACACTCAACGCTCCATTGATTGGCACTTCTTCACCGCTGGTGCCACTGGCAAACGTAAAGGTTTGGCTGTCACTATTATAGGCAACATCTACACCGAAACGTTTTGCACTGATCTGCAATTCGGTGCCGTCAGTTACAAATGGTTGTCCCAAAACTTGCGTGTCACTGCCAATTGTGACGGCCCTCGCAGTTCCTGCATCAGGAATACCAAGGTTGTTGGTGCTGTCGGCAGTCGGTGAGCCTGAGACGGATATTGCCCGGAAGTTACCATCAGTACCTGGCCCAATCTGGGTGTGGTTCACACCAAATTTGAACGCCTGATTGAAGTTGTCATACTCGATGGTCACCGGTGGGTCCAACTCATCCACCCAATTATCCGAGATGTTAGTCGACAAAGTGGTCAACCCAAAGTCCGTCAATGTTTGCAGTCTGTTGGTTGTGTCAATTTGAGTGTCGATATTGGTAAAAATGGAAGTCTGGGTGTGGGCCCACATCAGAGTGCTATTGCTCCGAGTGAGCGTGTATGTGTCACCGTTATCAGTCATAGTATTTAAGCCTGCGTCTACGAGTTGATCATAGATTGCTTCAGCCACATCCGCTGAAGTTGCGAGGCCAGCCGCAATGTCCAAGTCGACGTTGACATCAGAACCGAACAAAGAGTCGATCTTGAATTGAACCGTGGTGGCATTAGTGGTTGTCCCCTCCCAATCCACAGTCACCCCAATACTATTGCCAATTGACGATCCTGAGAAAGAAAATGACATATCGGATTCTGCTGCGCCGGCATCACTGCGTACCGTAACCTTAGTATTCGCAGCTCCATCACCATTCAAGTCACCCATTGATCCCCCCAAGAGGGAATAATTGCCGGTAGAAGCAGCCATTGCTGCTTCAATAGCTGTGGTAACGGCGGCGTCATCATCGCCAAGTGCAACAGTGGCAACGACATTTTGCGCGCTTCCATCTGGCATAGTCAAATTAAATTCTAGATTAGTACCGCCAGTCACACCGCCTCCAGCAACCGCAACATCTATTTTGCCACCATCCAACGTTAAAGTGACCGCAGTGGCCGTATTTCCACCATCCAGAGCGATTGCGCTCGGTGTAAGTACGGCAGTTGTCTTAGCCGAGAAATCTCGCATGTTAAGCGCCGTAAGCGCCTTAATATCAGCATCTGAATAACCGTGACCCACTTCCGGCTTTTCTCGCATAACGATCCGCTTATTGTTGAAGTTGATAGCTGAACCCTCTGGTGCAATACCTGCTCCCTCAAAAAAGGCTTCAACATGGGACGATTCATCCGACAAAATAAACGCGTTGGTCGCAGTTATTTCAAAGTCCGCTTCCGGAAATCCCATACCACTGGTATTGATCCGCACAAACCCATCGGCGACACTGTCGATTTTTAGTTCTCTACCATTAAGAACATTGCCCTGACCGCTGAAGGTACCCGCCAGCATAATCTTTTGCTCGGCACGTCCCTCATAGTAAGAAATGTCTGGATGATTTTCACCAATTGGCAGCAGTAGGATGTTGTTATTGGCTTGGTAAGTGATGTCCACACCAGCCCTAATTTCGGTTTGCTTATCATAGACAGTAAGGTTTGGCTTTTCTCCAAAGAAAGAGTGCATCATAAATCGCGGTTCCGTACGACCCACCACAATTGACCCTGTGGTCGCAGTAGAAATGCTATCATCTTTTGCATGAAACGGTATTGCATTATTCACACCGGACAAAGACAGAGTTGCTCCGCTGGCATTATTAGTGGGATCATCAAATGGGGCGATGCCCAAAGTATTTAATTTGCCCCACTCAGCCGAAACAGCCGTCTCAATCTTCTTTGCAATTTGCGTCGCAGTGTCGTCTTCAGCAATTGTAACATTTATGTCCATCGGAGCAACTGAGGTATTAAGAATGAACTGTAAAGTTCCCTCGCTAACATCACCTCCCCCGCCAGTAACCGTGAATGTTTCTGTCTGGGAGTTAAACCCAACCGCGTAAGAAGAGTCTGGCGTTCCATCTGCCAATTTAGTTTGTGTGGCAACGCCCATTTGCACTGGCTCTAATGCAACGTCCATTGCGGCTTTAATATGCCCAGCAATCTGACCGGCGGTTTGATAAACCAATTGACCCCCCACAGTTGTAGGCCCCGGAACGCTCGCAGTAATCGAACGCATGTCGCCTGCTGTTCCAATCTGAAAAGAGACGTCAGTGGCAGTGGCTAAGCTAGCAGTGCCATTCACTGAAATCTTACCTTCGCTAAACGAAACCGAGAAACCAGGGTCAGATACGTTCAAAGACGACATTGTTATGTCACGGTGAGTGTAGTCGAATTTAAACACCTCAGTTTTTTCTTGAATGTTCACAATCGGATCACTGATTGCACGGGCAAACTGGTTGGCAGACGCCCCTGGAATAGTATCGATACGGTTATTCATCTCTTTGTTAATGAGAAGCTGAGAATGTGCGAGGAATTCATCATTGAGGAAGTCTGGCGAGGCTCCCTCCACATCAATCCCACGCTGTTGGGTCACATAGCTTTCTTGCAGCAAGTCAACCGAAATTGGCGTAGAGAGACCGCTTAGAGCGCCTGTTGCACCAAGCGAGAAAAGATCAATCGTCAGCTTGTCATCCACGTTCGAACGCACTTGCAGTTTGCGGTCGTCACCGTAGGCGGCGTTAATGGCTCGCTCGACTTCTGCAGCCAGATCTTGCGCATTATATTGACCGGGTCGTAGGTCAATACTTACCGGTGTGTCAGCGTCATCAACACTGACCGCAAGGAAATCTTTACCCCAGTAAATATTACCGTTGTTACCAGCTTCGCGTGTCGCTTTGAACAGCATTGGATCATTGACGATTTCGACAAGGTTGTTGCCTTCCGCACCAAAATCAAACGCACTCGCCTGACCTGTCATGCGGGCTGGCTCTGAATCGACGTGCTGATTGAGGTCATCCAGCTTATAAAGAACCGATCCCTTCCCCTCGAGGAAGAAGTTATCATCAGGCACTTCGGTCATTTGTTTGCCAAACCGGTCGATGAAAATCTGGGATCCGCCTTCATCCACCGACGGAACAAGATTAGGATCAATAATTGTGTCATTGATTACCAAGCGAGTATCGAATTTGTTGTTGCCGTCACCCCGAGCATCCGCAGAGGATTGCGTTTTGATGAAATAGACCGTTGCAATAGTCGGATTACCCAAATCATCAAAAATGGTGAGTGATGTTGAGTTTGTAAAACTATTCGGATTGTTGGGATCAAAGACATATCCACCCGAAAACTCTTCCTGATCCGGCACCACGAGTGAGCCAGAATCGAGGTTTACCGCAAGGTCAATATTACTTGTCGCCTGAGGGGCACCCGATGTCACGGGCAGTTGCAGAGGCAGCGCGCTGTCAAGATCTTTGGCCGTTACCGATCCATCTTCGTTCACTGGGTAAGTCAGGAGGAACTGACCCGAGCTATCAACAACGTTCCTGTTGTTGTCCACGTTGAACGACCCATTACGAGTATAGACGGTCTGGCTAGAGGTGAGAGACGGTTTGAGACAGAAAAAACCCTGACCAGAAATCGCAAGGTCAAGCGCGTTCAGTGAGGAGGCAATATTACCTTGAGTGAACTGTTGCTTCACACCTTTAATGATTGTGCCGGAACCAATCGACGAAGATGAGTTCTGCAAAGGCGAGGTGGCGAAGATATCGCCAAATTCGGCCCGACTGCGTTTGAACCCCGTGGTGCCAACGTTGGCAATGTTGTTTGAGCTGGCTGAAATATCTGCCTGTGAGCCATTAAGGCCGGTCAAAGCTGTATAGAATGACATGTGTAGTTCTCCGTCAGTTTATTATTGTCTCTTAGATTTTAAGATTGATCAGATACGGAAGCGCAGGACTTCTTCTGCGCTTACCTGCCCATTATCCGGCAATTCATACATGACGCCCCCGTCCGGGCCGTCCATCGAAGCACCAATCACTTGCGAGAAGATGCTGGGCTGAAGGTTTTCTGGACCCTCGCCTTTATTCACGCTAACCTCGACCTTCACTGCCTTGGAGCCATCTTTGTAGGCGTCCGGCAGGTCGGTCCAAGCAAATCCTACCAAGCCACTGGCCTGTGCGCCCATGTCGACTGTTTTCAACATCGCACCCGTCTCGGCGTCGGAATAGGTCACTTGTGTAGCAATCGATGTACCATCGAGATCCATTACACCATGAATTTCGCCATTTTCATCCGCACGTGCTGTATCACCTGGCACCAGAACTGAGTGCCCCATCATGCTGGATGCGGTTGCAATGCGGAACTGTTCAATTTGGCCGGCCATGGCGCCGATCGTATCGTTCAATTGGTTAATACCCGAAACAGACGAGAACTGCGCCATCTGTGCAATGAAATCACCGTTGTCCATTGGAGCAAAGGGATCCTGGTTCTGCAATTGAGTGGTCATGAGCTTCAAAAACTCGTCCTGTCCCAATTCATCCTTTGTTTCAGCCTTGGCAGTGGAGGCGTTCGAAATACCCAACTTATCAAGAAGCGCGTTCTGGGCTTTAATACTGGCTGCGTTATTGTTGATATCCATCATCGTGCTCCTGACTTACTTACCCATGTTCACGGTGCGCATCATGAGCGCCCGCAACGTCGTTACGACTTCCAAATTATTCTGATATTGGCGACTGGCTTCCATCATTTCCACCATCTCTTCATCCACATCGACCGGCGCGCCATAGACATAACCATCAGCATCGGCTTGGGGATTGTTGGGCTCGAACAGTTTTATCGGTTCGCGCTCCAACTCGATGATCTCGCTGACATCCACCGTGGCATGACCGTTTGAGGTATCGGCACTAAAGCCTGTCTCATAGACCGTTTCAAAAACCGTGCGCAGAGGCTTATAGGCCGTCTGTGGTGAACCAGTTTTTGTCTGGGCGTTGGCAAGGTTCGACGCAATTGTATTCAATCGCACCATCTGCGCGCCCATAGACCGACCGGCGACGTCAAAAATATTCTTAATTTCAGCCATTATTCGCCCCTAATCGCACTCATCAAACCGGTAATGCGGTTATTAAGAAACGTCAGTGACGTTGCATAACGGACCGTATTTTCGGAGAATTCCATTTGCTCGACCGACAGTTCAACCGTGTTGCCATCAACCGAGGGGTTCAATGGATCACGAAATAAAACACGCTCTGACGGACCATCGGGATCCAAGTGAACTTTATTGGTTGTCTTGATAGAAGACCCTTGGATCTGTGCTTCCAGTTCCGATTCAAAGTCGATATCGCGCGCTTTATAGCCAGGCGTGCCAGCATTCGCTATGTTAGAGCCCAGAAGCGTGTTCCGGCGTTCACGAATATCAAGCGCACTTGCTTGAAAGTCCAGATACTGCCTTAATGCGTTCATGTTGAAGTTTCCTAGTTTAAGCCTTCTGTTTGGAATGAACTTTGCAAGTAGGATGCCAAAACGCATCAAAGGAATTTTGTTATGAACAAACTAAAACTAAAAATGTCTTCGGGCCGAAATACAGCACCGGAAAAATTGGACCCCTCTATAATAGCGGTTCGCGAAAAAGTTTTAGCGCTGCTAGCAAATGAATCTATGGGATCAGCAATGGCCACAATATCGGATATTTTAAGCGAAACTAAGGACTCTGAAATGAGGATGGGGCTTTTGTCGGCACGCATCAAAATATTGCGTCGCAGAACAGAAGCCTCGCGAAGAAATGAAACTCCTGATAAAATGGACTCTATTGATAATATACCCGAACCTTCAGAGAGACGGGACTTGCCTGAAAGTTTACGAATAGACTTGGATGTATTAAAACCAGTGGAGACAGAACCGGTATTTCTAAAAATATTACAAGATTGTGATGTGAATGGTTTGCACTTGCCAAAAGGTTTTGAAGTTGAAGTTGAACCGAAGGAAGCAGAGAGTTTAATCGCCTCCAATCTTGCGGAACCCATGGAAGAAAAAGAAACAGAAGCCACCGAGGAAACCTAGCGCTATTCCAATGCTTGAAATAAGGGCAAGGTGATTTAAAAATAGCCGCGCTAACCTAAATATACTGCCTATTAAGACGTTAACCTTATTAGACAACCGGGGTGTAAAATGGCCGAAACAGAGCTTTCAACGACTTCAACAGCAAAACCAAACGTTTTGTCAAGTGTGAACAAAAACGGATCAGGCATGGACCTGGCCGCGGTGGTAACAGCGCTGGTTGATGCAGAAACGGTACCCCAAAGGGTTCTTACGGAAAGAGCGAAGGAAACGACAGAAACATCGATCTCGGCTTATGGTACGCTGAAAGGCAAGGTGTCAGATCTTAATACAAATCTGACATCACTCGAAGCATCCAGCGGTCGTCTGCCCTTTTCCGACAATTCTAAAGTTTTCATTTCCGTGATAGATGAGACTTTGGCAAATGACTTTGTTGCAGATATTACCATCTCACAAATGGCAACCGGTCAGGTCCTCAGTTATGATCTAAACACTGCGCTGAATACCAGTACTGCAAAAGCGAGTTCCACCATAGATCAGGGTACTTATAGAATCGCAACAACGGCTTGGAGTTCCCTCACGCCTTCATCATATGACGTTGTGATCAACTCAACCAACAATACCGTCGAAGGTCTGAAAGACGCCTTGAATGAGGTGACTGGCGTTGGAGCCGAGATCATTGATACGGGCGCTGGTGGCGTTAAATTACTGATCAAATCCGAAGCGGGTACAGATAATTCTCTTACAATTACTTCGACGACTGGCGATACGCAATTTCTGTCAGCCAAATCGAGTACAGCAACTACAGCCAGCCTTTCCGGTCTGAGCAGCGTCAAAAGTGGCAATGATGAAATGGCCGCGTTTGGAGTCGCGATTTCCGGTAATGTTCTAACTGTAAGCGGCGAGGATACCGGAGGCGCAGGAACCCTGTCTTTCGACTTGACCACTGCAGGGCTTGAGAAGTTGGAGATCTCCGTAGATGTCCTAGCGACTGATAACCGCGTGGATTTGATAACCAAGATTGATACGGCTATTGCTGCGGCGGTATCGAGTCACACCAAGGTTACGACCGCGACCACAACTGTAGAGGCAGGCATACTCGCGAGTGGCTCCGGGGGGCCGGTTAGTTCCACATTGACATTTGATTCTTTGGAAGAACATGACCAGCGGGTTTTAGAAACACGTACCGCAGCAAACGCGATCATGACAATTGACGGAGTCACTGTGACCAGATCCTCAAATGTTATTGAAGATTTATACCCCGGTCACCAAATAGTTTTAACCGGAACAACGGCACATGAGAATGGCCAACCAACGGAATCTTTTTCTTTTGGGTCTGCCAATACCAATTCCGCGGCAAAAACCCGCTTTCAGGATTTTATATCACACATAAATGATTTAAAAATACACCTGAACGAAGTGACAGAAAAAGGTATATTGGGCGGCGAGGCTGGTGCGTTGGCAGGCGATACGGCAGCACAAACAATACTACGAAGATTAAGCGGTTTTACGACACAGCCGATTGCCGGATACGGCGACGATCCCATTTATCTTGCAGAGATGGGCGTCAGAACAATGATTGATGGCACCTTAGAACTTTATGACGAAGACAGGTTTGATGCCGCATTGGCCGAAAACCCAAATGTTTTAGATCCAATTTTCAATACAAAATTCAGTAGTTCTTCTTCAGCATTTTCCATGTCGGGCTTTGACTGGGATCCGCCAGATGTCGGATCATATGATTTCTCATATACGCACGATAGCGCAGGCGGAACAGCCACCCTTACAAATGGGGATCAAAGCCCTATAGCGATGGTAAAGTCCGAAAAAGACGGAGTTTATACATTTCAAAGCGCAGCTACCGACACCTCAGACCCAACCTATGGCATTCGGGTAACGGTGCTGGACCCTACCGGGACCACGGCAAAAGTTCGCTATGGTGTGAGTTTACTCGACACTATCAAAGCCTATACCACTGATCTTTTGGGCTACGCGAATGCCCTTGACAACAAAGTGACTTTAGCGGACCGAGAAGTTGAACTACAGGCAGATATTACCGAGGCGGACGCAACGCTTGCGGAGATTGAAGCAAAGGTAACAGAACTGACCGACCGTTATAATACGCAGTTCTCTGCGATGGAAGCGGCAGTGACAGGTTTAAATGCTACCGGAGAGTATATGGAAACATTATTCGACTCATGGAATAATCAAAATAATTAGTGACAATTAATCCAAAACATCTGAGGGTATTCTAAGAAATTAAAATAGGATAGCGATATGTCGACCGACACTCCCGCAGTGCCGACCAGACCAGCCGCGGCAATGGCCAAGCGGGCGATTACAGTTTTGCTGGTCGGTCTGATCATTGGAACGGTCACAGCCTTTATTGCTATTGCCTTTGTAGAAACCGTTCTTTGGCTCAACGATGTCCTGTTGATCAGTGCCTATGCAAAAGTGCAATCAGGGTTCGCGTTTTGGCAAATTGCCTTGATCACCATCTCAGTGCCGGCTCTTGGCGGATTGATCGTTGCTTGGATGATTTCAAGAGCAGCGCCAACCAAGCGCCCAACTGGCCCGCCAGATGTTATTCAGGCGGTGCAGTTACAATCGGGCATGCCAGATAACAAGTCAGGCGTGGTCACCTCGCTTGCCGCCTTGATATCGCTCGGTGCCGGGGCCTCGGTCGGGCAATACGGACCAATGGTCTATATTGGAGCACTGATCGGCAACCAGACAAAACGTCTCAACTTGGCAATCCCTAACCTATCCACAGTGTCGATTGCCTGTGGTGTTGCCGCAGCGATTGCGGCAGCGTTCAATGCACCAATTGCAGGTCTGATTTTTGCCCATGAGGCCATCGTGCGGCATTATTCAATGCAATCGTTTGCCCCTGCAACTGTGGCCGCAACCAGCGGATATGTGGTGGCAAATGTCATATTTGACCGCCCGCCGTTGTTTTTGATCCAACCCGGCGATATTTTGCAAGGAAGTGAGTTCCTTCTTTTTGCTCTGCTTGGATTGTGCGCGGCAGCAATTTCAATTTTATATATGCGCACGATATTGCGCACCGCAAAATTTGCACGCGAACTCAATATCTCCCCACTGCCACGCGGATTGATCGCAGGGGTCGGCTTAGGTCTTGTAACCTTATGGTTGCCCGAAATCACTGGCGTTGGCCAATTTACCATGCGCTTTGCCACAATAGACGGTGCATTTTCCGCGTTTGAATTGGGAGGCTTAATGCTTGGCAAAATTGCCCTCACAGCATTTTGCCTCGGCTTTGGCTTTGTGGGAGGGGTCTTCAGCCCGGCTCTGGTGGTTGGCGCTCTATTTGGCGGTTTGTTTTGGACCCTATTGTCGATCACTATGCCAGACACATTATCTTCATATTCGATCTATGTAATCTGCGGCATGATGGCCGTGACCAGCCCTGTGATCGGCGCACCCCTGACGACGATTCTGATCGTTTTCGAACTGACCCGCAGTTATGATTTAGCTATTGCCTCAATGATCGCTGTGGTATTTTCAAATCTGGTCACCTACCGATTTTTCGGCCGGTCTTTGTTCGACCATCAACTCTTGATGAAGGGAGTAGACCTCTCTCAGGGCCGTGACCAAGCCCGTTTGTCAGACATGCGCGTATGTGATTACGCGGCCGAGGACGCACCTATATTTTCCGAAACAACGTCACAGCAAGAGGTTCTGCAATATCTGCGGAAAACTGGCTGGAACGAAGCCTATGCGGTTGATAGTGAAACGCAGAAATTTATCGGGTTTTTGCGGGCCGTTGACCTTGAGGCTGGTTCGGAGACGCCAATAGCCGGTAAGCTGCAAATCAGCGACTTGAGCTTTGACGAAACCACCAGCGTCCGACAGGCGATGGAAAAGCTTTCAAGCTTTGTGGGCGATGCGATCCCGATCATCAAATCCTCAGACGGCAGCCTAGTCGGAGTTGTCACAGAAGGCGCGATCATTCAATCGTATCTGAACTTAGCCGCAGATTTAAGACGTGAAGAAAACGCAGGACTGTAAAATGTATGGAAAAAAATCACTGGTCTTCGGCTTGATACTAAGCGGTCTGCCGGTTGTGGCAGCTGCTGAGCAATTGGTACTTGGCATCATTGGTGACACCACGCGCATCGCTTACCTTGACAAGACATTTCTGCAGCCTTTCACAAAATCAACGGGGATTTCGGTTAAGATAGCGTCTATCTCAGAGAATGACGGGGGCGACGAGGTTGAACTTTTTAAGCGAGCAAGCCGCGAAAAATGGGATTTCCTGACATTGGACGAAGCTCAGGCCCTGCGTCTGTGCGCGGCAGGTGATTTGGCACCGACCGGCACTATGCGGCAGCGTCAAAACAGTCTGCTGCCCGAAATATCTAAGGCTGTGACATGTCACAGTTTTAAAGAACCCCGCACCGAAACCATCGTATATAATCTGAACGCCTATCAGCGCGACATCCCCGACCATATTTCGGCGTTTTTTGATTTGGAACGATTTCCCGGCAAGCGGGCGGTTGCACTCCAAGCGCCCGGATTGCTTGAGATGGCACTGATGGCCCAAGGCGTGCCAGCCAGTCAGGTCTATCACCTGCTCAGCACAACGCGGGGCGTCGAATTGGCAATTGGTGTATTCGCACAGGTTAAATCACAGATAATTTGGACAGACGATCACGCCAAAGCAGAAAGTTTATTGGCAGACGGCAGCGCCACAATGGGCCTAATCGAGACAGGAGCTAAGACAGATGGCGACGCAAATGCTTCACCAGAGTCAGTTCAACCCCTCAACAGACTGGGCGCCACTTCAAGCATCGCTCACCATACCTCTTGGATACCGACAGCTGCAGGTGACGGGTCTGTGACAGCGCTCGGGCAGTTTATTGAATATGCCGAACAAGCTAACATTTCCACTGTACAACTTGGCGCCGGCATTCATCGAGATGCGAGATGGTTCGCCACTGTCTCACCGAACATAAAAACCCGCCTCGACGGTTGGAGCGCGACGTTACAATAATCTGACCTAATCGTTGATAAATTCGTTCAATCCGCGCGAAGATTGCGGATCATATCGAGTGATGCATCAAGCCTGGCCTGATAATTTTTAATCAACTCATTGACGGGGATTTCATCATCGTCATCTTCATGCACGTCCTCATCATCATGCGACACAGAAGACATCTCTGTGACAGGCGATTTCTTGTGCTGTTTTTTATGCTTTTCAGCGGTATTCTCAGCCTCGGCCTCAGCCTCAGCCTTGGGCTTGGGATCTTCCGCCAGAACGGATGACAGTACAGGAACATGATCTACTTCTGGAGTATTTGTGGTGGTATTACTGACAGGCGCAAGCTCTGCAGACATATTGCCGGACGCAGTCTCAGCCGCTGACGTTACAGTCTCACTCACCTCAGAGTTTGTGACCGGCGTCATCGAAGCATCAGTGTCTCTGATTTCTGGAATTGAGTGATGTGGCGGTCCACTAGGGCGCATGTGCGGCTCCAACGTCAAAGGTGGCATACTGGTATTGCCGCGGGCAACCTGTCCACTTAGCAACCGCTCGATGCGTTTGACAGCATCGGTCAACTGTTTTTGAATAATCCGGTTGTTGCGCACCTCGCGGGCCAAGGCCGCACGCAGAATATCCGGCTCATCCTCAAGGATTTCATCTTCACCCTGTCCGCCCAGAACGGACCTAGCCTCAGGGACTGCCGGTTGAGGCAAACCACCGGTCACATCAGGTACTGCGTCACCTTGAGGGCCGGACATCTGTGCACCGTCGCCGCTTGCTTGGGGCTCAAAGGAGGTCGAGTAGGTTTTGCGTAAATCTTTATATTCAATTCTGTAAGCGCTGTTGGGCTTATCTCCCAGTCGCGATGCCTCCAGCTTTCCCTGCCGGATATCCAGCTTTATTTTCCGTGGGTTTTTGCCCACCAGTTTTGCAGCTTCATTTACCGAATAAGACATTTCAGGGGCTCCTGATAAACATTATATAGTGTCCGTGACTTTGACGCGCTGTTTGAAGATATCAGCCAACCAATCGAGATCTTGTACATCTGAAGGATCCCAAGATTTCGGTGCAAGCAAGCTTGGGTCCGACCGCAAGCGAAATACAAACGTCCGGAACGATTTCACAACGGCGTCCCCGCCCACTTGTTTTTTTTGAGGTGCAAGAGCAGATCGGAACATAGTTTTCATCTTGCGAGGTGCCCCACTGCTCTCAAAGCAGACACGGTTATGTAAAAAAGCGTCACAGACCAAAAGGACATTCTCACCTTTGATCGTCGTCATAAAGTTCATCATACCTTCCACAGACTCAAGCAACTTATCTCCCGAAGTGTCGCTGTACCGCTCCAGTAAAGACTTCGAAAACCGATTTGTATAAGCCTCCAAAGGCATATCGCCCATTATGTAACGCTTTGCTATCACAGCGGACGAAGCATCTAAAACCCACGCAGGTGCGAACGCCATATGCGTACTCCTAATTCAAGACCAGACATTACATCGCCATCCCCGACAGTTTAGTAAGTTGTGCCTTGCATATATCGCTATAGGCAACGCTGCCCGTGATCCAGCATGTTTTCTTGACCGATACAGAGTAAAATTTACGCCACCAGACCACCAATGAATTGTATCATCAGCCGTATTGGATTCAAACGAAAGTTGATAACCTGCGTGATCACATGGAAAGTTTAATTTGCCACGAGTAAAAATCAACTCACATAGTTTGTTTTTGACCGTCTCCAGCCTGAATGAAAACCTTGCAAATTTATCATTTTCTTTGATACGCAAGTTAGCAAGGTCACTGCCAATCTGAGCGCCATGATTGCCACGGCAGCCGCCGTCGTGATGTAAAAAGATTGGCATGGATGTCCTGAAGAGCTCTTTGCAAGAATCTACCGCTTGCTCATTATAACCGGGGACCTCGTTCCTGAAATCATCCAGTGCGAAAGACCCTGTACCAATACAAAGTGGGCTAGCCATTTCACGCTTAGGGTTGTAACTTTTTAAGGAAAAAGCGGTGTCGGCACACACCAGACGCCCAAACCCAAAAATCCATCTGCAGAGAGTGTGATACAATACGCACCAATTTTGAACAGACTTTTCGCTGAGACTGTCTAGCCAATGCATTTCTGACACCTTTTTTCCATGCATCTAATCAATGCAGGTAGCGTGCCAGATTACAATCCACGCCGATAACCGACCAGCGCGCGCTTGTGACGACCTGTATCCACACCCAAGTTTTGCATACGCTCCTTGAGAATACTGATACTGCAATCCAACCGGGCCTGTAACGCGGCCAACCTAGTTATGTCCGAGTCACAAGACGCTTTAAAATTACTGGCCACCCCCGACGCAAGTATAGAAATTCGAGTCTCGTTTAAATCAATCACAGCTGAGAACTCAGATCGGGAAAGAGCCGCATCCATTTCGTCTTGACATGCCTCTAGCTGCGCCAAAAATTCTTGGGTATCCTCATGATTATTTGATCCGCTTCCAAGCATCTAACAGCTCCGTGATGATGGTCAGTGAAGTTGAGATGTCTGCCGACTCGTCTCTTGTGCTCAGTCCGACCAGTTGTGTCCGGCAATATTCATAAAGTTTAAAAAGATTCGTCGCGATTTCACCACCACGATCGAAATCAAGGCTAACCTGGAGTACATACAATGCAGTCAGAGCCCGCGAAGAATGGTTATTGTGAACATCGGAGCCAAAGGTAGGGTTCTCATTTAAAACCGCCAAACTGCGATGCAACTCTTTAAGCGTCACGTAAATAAGATCGTGAACATCGTTGAGTTCAGGCACAGCAGTTGCCTGAGTCCGTTTATAAATCATCTGCGGGCTTAAATCATTCATAGGCTTATCTCTCATGTTGTCCGTTTACCTTCCCTAACTAGAACGGCCCAGCCGCGTGAACATTTAGCCAATGAACCCATAAAATAACTTGGAGGCTGCACTGCCTTTAAATTAAAATCTGTGTCAGAAAACCCTTTCATTATACGCTATTCAAATTGTGTCAGATCGCTGAGATAGTGATAAAGCAATTCTTCATGAGACGCTTTAATCGTGTTGACCACGGCGTTCGTGCCGCTCAACAAGGAAATATGAACACCACGGTCATACAAATTACAAAACTCTTCTATACCCACCCCCCCGATATCCATTTGGGTCATGACCAAGATAGGATCGAGATGGGCATAGGTATCCACCAAAAGCATCAGCGCGTTTAAAGACCATGTCGCAGGGAGTGCAAGGGCGACCTTAAGAGGCTCTCCAGGTGCCATGTCATTCAGGTCTGACAGGCGAGAAATCGTATTCTTGTACCCAATATTGTCAAAGTCGACGATAAACGGCACATGTTTTTCCGGCATGGTTGGAACAAGGGTACGAATTTCCGTATGCGGCATGTTCATCATACGCGCCATGTCGCGCAGCTTATTGTCGTTTATGCTGCCCGGTGCACGAAGACTGATCAACATGCTGGCCGAAGAACTTCTACTGTGTCTCTCACAGGCTAATTTTGCCGCAAGCGTCGTCTTACCTGATCCGGGTGGGCCGATAATCGCCAACTGAGGCATCGTCAACGGGTCTGTGGAAAACAGCGGCGGCACCAGCCCCTTAGACAACCTCCGAACCGCCTCTTCCATAAGTTCATTGACCGATTGCGAGGCACGCTCTAAGGGCAATGTCGCAATAAAACTGTCTGTGAACCCGCGGCTGGCCAGCACCTCAGCCTTCTCTACCGACATTGGCATCAAAGACCCCAGAGACTCGTCGGCGTTTGGCGCGAGAATATCTGCCCCGGTCGCCGGCACCTCGGCAATATCGCCTTCAGCCTCTGAGCCAGACTGAAAGGCCTCCATTAATTCTGCCTCTGACTGCGCATTTTCGACGGTATCCGAATGTTGGGCCTGCGCGGTCCCGTCTTCCGTTGTGGGGCCATCTGCAGTGTTGGTTTGGGATACTGCCTCCTCATCACTTGGTATCGCGCCCATGTGCGGATCGGTAAGGTCCGTATCCTTAGACGCTGCAATTCCAGACTGCTGGCCAGTGGTCAAATCTTCTGCAAGGCTTTCCTCAGCAATCCTCTCACCAGAGGCGACGAAACCTTTAGGGGCCTTACTATCCTGTGATGTCTCAGTGGACAGCTCAAAACCCTCAAGGGACGCCACAAGAGGCACAACCCCTTCGAGATAGCCATCATAGCCCCATTTTGCGATCTGATCCGGATCGGTACTGTCTGTATTCAGCGCCGGTACTGGATCCAAGGACGCGACAAAAGCTGTATCGCCACCGTTAAAAACAGGGGTATTTGGATCAGAAGCGTTGCCATGATATTCTGCGGCAGTATGCTTATCTCCCTCCGCGTTTTCGGACGAGTCCTCAGGCAAGGCAACGTTGCCCTGACCCTCTTGCACGGTGGCATCAGCTGCCACTTCATCGCCTTTATCGTCAAAGACAAAGCCAGACGCAGTGCTGTCCGTAACCAGTGCTGATTTTTTATATTTTGCGTTCTGATTACGCCGAAATCCACCGACCGCATAAATCGGTTCTTTGATCGCTTTAATCTCGACCATACCATCTACATTCTGGATCGACAGTATATAGGCGTCATCCCCAAGTTCACGCTGCACACGATCCATTGCAGTTGCGGTATCGGGTGATCTAAAAGTGTGTTCCGTCATTTTCAGCCCTCCCAAATAAAGATATGTCGGTGTGTTTCAACGTATCTCTCCTTATTGCGGCAGCAAACCGTCATTGCCAGATATTGTCGCAACCACTTCTACTTTGCGAGCCTCAGGCAATTCGGCAAACGACAGGACGACGAGCTCTGGCAAATACTGTCGCAAGAACATCGAAAGCTTGCGGCGGATGACAGGTGCAACGACAAGATGCGGTTTCTGCCCTTTCGCAATCTGCTCTTCGTTTGTGGTGGTCAAGCTTTTGACAAGCCGCTGGGCGAGCGCACCATCCAACATTAATTGCTCTGAATCACTTTGCCGTGCCGTGTTGATCAGCAGATGCTCAAAATCTGAATCGATGGTGATAACCGGGATCGGTTGGCTCAACGGTACTGACTGTTGAATCAGCAATTCTACCAGATAAGGACGCAGCGCCTCGGAAAGTTCGGCTACACCAAGATTGCGGCCGGCCATTTCGGATAAAACCTCTAAAATACGACGCATATCACTGATCGGAATGCGCTCTTTCAGCAAGTTGCGCACAATTGCAGTGATGTTATGCAGAGGCATCAATTTAGGCACAACAGACTGTACGAGGGATGGAGCAGTTTTGGCCAAATTATCCAGCAATTCCTGCACCTCGTCCTGACCTATTAATTCTCCGGCATGCTTATACAGAACTTGGCTCAGGTGGGTCGCTAGCACGGCTTCAGGCTCAATCACCACATAGCCTTGCGCCTCAGCTTCCGCTTGACGGTCCTGATATATCCATGTTGCATCGATGCCAAAGGATGGCTCTTTTACGTCCAGTCCATCAATTTTCACATTTGAGCTGTCAGAGGGGATCGCCAGTTTGCGATCAGGATAGATGATATCTTCCGCAACAACAGTCTGGCCAATCTTAATCCGGTACAGGTTTGGACCCAGCGCCAAATCATCTCGGACGCGCACGCTTGGTACAACAAATCCAAGCCCTTGTGATACCTCTTTACGGATCGCAGTAATACGTCTCACCAACGGACCGCCTGAATCATCATCAACAAGGTTAAGCAACGGGTAGCTGAGCAGAACAGAAATTGCTGCAAGATCCGCGACATCTGTGACATCCAGAGAATTTGGATCCTTCTCATCATCATCAATCATCTGGCCCAATGCGGGGTCTCCGCCCGCAACAGCACCGCCAGCGGCCTCCGTCAGCTCTTCGCGCTCTGAAATCAAGCAGGCAACCCCGATACCCAAAGCGATAAAGGCCACCAACAAAAACAATAGATTGGGCATGCCAGGGACCATGCCGATTAACGCCAAAACTCCGGCGACCGGGAACCAAGCGCGCGAAAGGCTGACCTCAGAAGCAATGTGTTGCGCCATATCCTGACTGGACGACACCCTAGTCACAATAATCGCGGTGGCGATTGACAGTAACAGCGATGGTATCTGCGCGACGAGGCCGTCACCAACTGACAGAATGACATAGTTTTCAGCCGCAATATCGAGTGGTAGATCATGTTGGGTAAGGCCGATTGCCAAACCACCAATCACGTTGATCGCAAGAATCAAAACACCGGCGATCGCATCACCTTTTACAAACTTAGATGCACCATCCATGGCCCCATGAAAATCAGCCTCACGCCCGACGTCGTCGCGTTTCGCGGTGGCCTCTTCTGGCGTTAAGATGCCTGCGTTCAAATCCGCATCAATAGCCATTTGTTTTCCGGGCATCGCATCCAAAGTAAAACGGGCGGACACTTCAGAGACCCTGCCTGCGCCTTTGGTGATCACAACGAGGTTGATAATCACCAAGATGATAAAGACGAAAATACCAACGACAAAATTGCCCCCAATGACAAAAGCACCAAAGGCTTCGATAACCTTGCCTGCGGCGCCCGTACCGTTATGACCTTCGCTGAGAACGATGCGCGTCGATGCCACATTCAACGCCAATCGCAAAACCGTCGCCACCAAAAGTAAACTCGGAAACGAGGAAAAATCCAGGGGTCGGTAAGTATGCAGCGCAATCATCAGTATGAGTAGCGAAATAAGGATATTAAAGGTAAAGAAAATGTCCAACAGCATGATGGGTAATGGCAGCACCATCATTGCAACGAGCATGAGAATGCCAAGAGGCAGTACCATACCCCCAAGGGCTGACTGCAATGTGCGCAACTGCGGCGGCATCGTTACGAAACTCATTGCAATTAGTCCCCTTTTCACTTTCTTAGTCTGGCACTATCGGTCAAGCAAGACAGATTTCCAGTTTGAAAAAAGAAGCAAATACCGTGCCAATAATCGCAAAAATACAAGTAAAGCCGTATTCTAAGTATTGGCACGGTTTCTGCAGTATCGGGTCGTAACTATAGCAGCCTCTGGAGACAGTCCGTTGAAAACGCCGCACCATAATCGACCCTTTTTTAGAAATAAATCCGCTGCGCCGCGCGCAGCAGTAATTCTCGCATGCTGCACAGCCCTGGTTGGCTGTGAGGTGTCCCTTAAAAATACGTTGCAAGAACTGACCCCTGCAGCTGCAGCGTCAAACGATGTCAAACAAATCGAGGCTGCTCTGAACGTTACAGGCGCCTCAGCTGCCGCCGCAGCACAGATTCCAACCATTTCGGGCATGGGCTACGCAGTAATCTCATCGCAGCCATCGAAAAACGTTAATCAAAAGCGTCTTATGGCTATCAGAGCTGCCCGCCTCGAAGCAACTCGTGACCTGACTGAGCAAATTCACGGCTTGAAAGTGAATTCCCGTACAACCATGATCGACGCGATCATCCAAAATGATACCCTGCGTGCCACGGTAGAAGGCACCATCAGAGGCGCTCGTACGGTCAGAATAAACCCAGTTGGGTCCGACACCTATGAAGTCGTGCTTGAATTGGATCGAGATATGATTGCCCACATAATGAAAGCCGCCCGCGCTAAATAACATGCGCAGTTTTCAAATCGGTGTGAGATAAAATATGGCAATGACCTTTCAAATGCGCTGGCTCGTGCTGCCTTTGATTTTAATGCAGTCGCTCTGGCTTCCAACCATTGTTGCGGCGACAGAAATGATACGTGTCACTGGACGGGCAGCAATTGAACCCAGAGGTCAGGATGCCGCAGAGCGACTGGCTTTGGAGGATGCGCTTTACATGGCGGCTATGGCCGGCGGCGCTGAGTTGAACGGTTTCAGCATGGTGGAAAACGGAATTTTGGTGGGTGAAACTGTCCTGCTGCGTCCTTCAAGCCGTATTTTAGATTTTAACATCGTCAAAAAGGCCGCCAAGGGCGCCTACGTCGAAGTAGAGGTGGACGCGTACGTCGGCCCCGCCCCATTGGTAATGTGCAATCGCCAGCGCGAGCTGCGACTGGTCGCTCTGGCGTCGCATATATCGGTCTCACAAAGCCTGCCAGCAGCTCTTTCAGCAACATTCAATCAAGCCTATGAGGATGTAATATCCTCTGTTGCGCTACCGGGGAACATTGTGTTGGAACGCCGCCCCAACCAAACAGTCACCCAAGCGCGCAAAGCCGGCAACGTATCAACTTTTGATTACAACGCACTGATGGGAGGCGGCGGAAAGGCTGTCGCTGCTGATGACCATGCACTGCAGATGTCTTGGCGAATTGTACCGGCTGAACGCAAAGGCAAGGTCGCGTTGCAGGGTGAGTTGCTGCTACTGGCCGGAACAGCGCTTAAACCAGTAAAGAAAATTCAGTTTAATCAGAGCATTAGGCTTTTAGAGGCAAATCCAATACGCGCAATTGAAGTCTTGTCGCGCGCCTCAAACTCAAAAATTATCGAGGCTGTCACCTCAGCGCTGACGCCACAAATCTCTACGCTCCTTAATGATTTTTCATGTCGACCGCTTATTACAAGACTTGCGAAAGGCAATGGCCGGCACTTGCATGTTGAATTAGGCCAACGCGACGGATTAGATCAAGCATCCTTAGGGTTTGTTGAAGGCGCACAAAACCCGTGGGCAGTGCTCAAAATCGTGCAACTCTCAAACAACAGTGCCATCCTTGAGCCGATCAACATGGATCGCACCGCAGCAGAATTTGACGGACTTCAAGTTCGCTTTGAAAACGGAGCAAAATAACGATGACCTGTCGTACACAACGCAGCTTACTATCCACCCTTCTACTTGGCCTATGCCTCAGCCTTAGCTCTGGCAGCACCAGTTTGGCACAAGAAGGATTTGTTGTTCTAGAATACAGAGGCAATACCAGCCAGACCCAGAGCCTTGGCGCATCTGGCGACCATTATACCGTTAAAAGAGGCGATACATTATATTCTATCCTGCGCGGTAAATTCGGACAGGGCGCTGATATCAAGGCATTGATGAGCGAAACTGTTGAGACAAACCCCCATGCCTTCGTGCGCGGCAATGCCAATGCGCTTATGGCCGGAAAAAAACTAGCGCTTCCAGGATCGCAGGCCGCTGGTGGGAACAAGCAAGATGATATTTACTTTTTCTAATCGCATCCATCAAAGCGTGCTGACGCTGACAGCATTCTTATGCTTCACCCTGATCGCTTTTACCGATCAGGTCCATGCATCACGGGCAATAACCGGCGCAGATATCGCGGATGCAATCGTTCAGACACTTGAACTGGAGGGCGAAGAAGCTGGGCCAAAAATCCTTGGAACAAAAAAATATTTCCCTTGCGATGCTCCTCTTGAAATTTTGCCAATGTTTGGCAGCTGGAAAACAGTGCGGGTAAACTGTGTCTCTCCTATTCCTTGGAAACTAATCGTACGCGCGCAGTGGCCACCAAAGCCGGAAACACAGCCAAAGCAGAAGGTAGAGCCGGCCGAGCCGGTCCCCTCGAAGGCACCAACTAAGCGACCAAGAAGCAAACCGCCGGTAGAGATGTTCAACGTGGTGATGTTAACCCGCTCTGTCAGCAAGGGCGATATTTTGACAGAAGAAGACGTATTGGTAAAATCCGTTCGCGAAGCAAAGGCCCGCGGTATGATCGAGGACCCTGCCCGTGCAATTGGACGGAAAATGCGTCAGTCTGTATCCTCGAGAAGATTTCTCAAACCTCGGCATTTGGAAAAAAACTGGATGATTGAGAAAGACGACATCATAACGATGCGCGTGAATACCAAAGGAATAGAAGTCTTAGGCGTCGGAATCGCACAAGAACCGGGGCAATTAGGCGAAATTATACGAATGCGTAACGCATCTAGCGGTGTGTTATTGCGTGTTAAGGTAACTGGTGATAAAAATGTTGATGTTATCTCTAAAACGACGCGGTGACGTGTCGTTAATACTACCAAAGGAGATTTGTTATGGTTGATGCAACCCAAGGCCTAACCGGAACAACAACCACAGTTCAGGTTCCAGAAAATACATCTGCACCGCAAGTGCAGGTCTCGCAGGCTGGTGTCAGCGTCGGTCACAGTGCGCCTGTGAACCCGCCCGTCGACATCACTTCGGTGACCAAAGACGTGCTGGCAGCGATGAAAGACGCACCACCGCCGATCGATATTGAGGCCGTCGCGCAGATCAAGAGCGCTATTGCTTCGAACACTTACCCGGTCGATTTAGACAAGATTTCGCAAGAATTGGTCAAAGCATACGACGCCTTGCAGTGAAATTGAGTTGACGGAAAAATATATGGCGGATTCAGGACACATGGCTGAAACCCTGGCTGAACTTGGCGACCTTATTGAGTCGCTTAAGGCAGTGCGCGCAGACGCAGATGAATTTCATCTGCGTGCTCGCAAAGTCGAAGGCTGTTTGCAAAAATTAATCCAGTCAGAAGTGCTCTCACGTGAGGAATTTTTCAATCATCCAGAGTATTCAGCAATCTCCGAAAAATTGATGAAAGAAGTTTGGTTTGCCAAAGAAAGTTCAGAGCTGCGTTTGGCCGGTAACTTGTAT
>Ga0209199_1001227_pt1 | contig 31675 bp, 30 predicted proteins | sample COGITO_mtgs_1105_7_FD_184805 | JGI IMG/M metagenome (GOLD analysis project Ga0209199, IMG submission 184805) | Pelagic marine microbial communities from North Sea - COGITO_mtgs_110523 (SPAdes) (version 2) | ecosystem: Environmental > Aquatic > Marine > Epipelagic ...
TGTTCGGCAAACCCCGGCTCCCACTCATGGGTTGAGGTGAAAATCGCCTGTCTAGGTGCTATTGCCGTACATACTGCAGCCAGTCTCGGGGCTTTCTTGAAATACTTAAAAAATCTATAAACCCTATTTAAATCAATGCTTTATGGTGCTTTAAAGCCCCTTGTGGGGCTATTATTTGGTGGAGGCGGCGGGAACTGTAATCCGACTGTAAGCAATTGATTAATATAACTTTAATGGGTTTAGAAAACTGCTTTTGTTACATCCTATGTTACATTAATCCATATCTTGTCAAACTTTAAAAGAATTCATAAAAGCACTAGAGTATTAAGTGTTACAAAGTATACGGTCCCACTCCCAACCCATCAACTAACGATTCGCGATAGTTTTCAAGACTACTATATGGCCGGCTGGCTACGCCACTTTCAACTGCAGCCTGTGCAACTGCAGGTGCGATGTAATCAATTAGCCTTGGGTCAAAGGGCTTGGGTAAAATATACTCTTTGCCAAAGCCAATAAGACTTTCATCTGTGTAGTAACTCTTTACTTTATCATGCACCTCCGCTTGAGCTAATTTTGCCAAAGCTCGAACACAAGCAATTTTCATGGCAGCATTAATTTCCGTTGCTCCGACATCCAGCGCTCCTCGGAATAAGAACGGAAAGCAAAGCACATTATTGACCTGATTAGCATAGTCGGAGCGGCCGGTAGCCATAATTGCGTCTGGACGATGTTCTCGGACTAAATCGGGTGATACTTCGGGATCTGGATTGGATAACGCCAGTATAATCGGGCGAGCCGCCATACTTTTAAGCATCTCAATATCAAGTAAATCGGGCTGAGACAAACCGAGAAATAGGTCTGATCCATGCATAGCATCCGCCAAACTTCGACTCTGCGTATCCCGTGCATATCGCTGTTTTTTGCTATCTAATCCTACCCTCTGCTGGTGAATAACACCTCGACTATCCAGCATTAGAATATTATCTATCTTTAATCCAAGATCGACCAATAGATCTGTACAGGCCATTGCGGCAGCCCCCGCGCCAGAGACCACTAATCTGACGTCACCGATCGGTTTATCGACGATTTGTAATGCGTTTATTACTGCAGCTGCTGCGACAATCGCCGTTCCATGCTGATCATCATGGAATACTGGGATTTTCATCCGCTTCCTTAGATTATCCTCTATTGCAAAGCACTCAGGTGCTTTGATGTCTTCCAAATTTATGCCACCGAAAGTCGGTTCTAACGCTGCGACAATATCGCAAAACTTATTGACGTCAGTCTCTTCGATTTCTAGGTCAAACGCATTTATCCCTGCAAAAGACTTAAACAAAATCGCCTTACCTTCCATCACTGGCTTAGAGGCAAGCGGTCCAATATCACCTAAGCCAAGTACGGCAGTGCCGTTTGAGATAACGCCAATCAAATTACCACGCGACGTATAGTCAAACACTGTTTCAGGCGATTGATGAATTGCATGACATGGCTCAGATACGCCTGGCGAGTAGGCTAGTGCAAGGTCTGCTTGATTTGATAGAGAAGTGCTGGCTTCAATGTTGATCTTGCCGGGAAATGGGTAACGATGATAATCGAGAGCTTCTTGCTTATTCATTTGAGGAGGTTCCTTGCTTACACTGTGTTTGGTATATGGTCGTGACTAAAATAACGGCTGGAAAAACCCCAAAAGCATGATTTATCTGGTTTTCTTATGGCCAAAAAATTCATTAACGGTATCTTCTGCAATGCGCTGCAAAAACATTTTTTCTTGATCTGAAATAACATCAAAATAGTCGTAATCTAAACCAACGGGAGAGGTATTAAAGATAGATGCGAAAACCACACATGACGCTAAATAGGTGCCAAGTAAGCTGGGGTGAGTACCATCAAAAGCTTTGTGCAACTTCAGCCCGGGCTGCTGCTCGTATGCTCTTACAAAAGCAAGGCCCACCGGAATAACCAGTACGCTGTTATCATTACCAGCCTTGAGGTAAGTGTCCTTAATATGATCAATCATCTTAGGGTCATATGCTTTATGAGGTTTTACATAAGCATGGGTCATATACAAGGCAGCTTCACCGCCTTTCGCTCCAATCTTTTTTACCTTCTCTTTAACTTGACTATAAAAGGCTCGTCGAGAAGTCTCTGATAAAGATTCTGAGCTGCCACCCTGAAGAATAACGAGTTCAAAATTATTCTCAACGCCGATATTTTTTGAGTCCAAAAGATGATCAAGATTATGATGTGATAATTTTGAACCGCCAATGGTTGCAGATTTATAGACGGCTAATTTCGCTCTTTCAGGGAATCTTTCTGCCGCCATTCGTTTTACATGATTGTGGAGGCTATCGTTGTAATATAAATAGCTATTGCCGACGAATAAAATTCTATTTGGGCTTGTATTGCCTAGCTGCTCCACTTGGCCGCTAGCCAATGCAGAACCACTATGAGCTATAGATACAATTACTAGAATTATGCTAACAAGATTATTTTTCATTAATACTGCCACAATAAAAGTTTTCATATTTTATTTTCAGACTGCCATTTAGATCGTCAAAAAAAGATTGGTGCCCACACTGTGGCAATCATACTGATAAGTAACACGCTTATAAGATTCAATAAGAAGCCCGCACGAATCATCTGAGGAATCGTTATAAGATTTGAGGAAAATACAATGGCATTAGGCGGCGTAGCAACAGGTAGCATAAAGGCACAGCTTGCAGCTAAAGTGATAGGCACACAAAGTACTAATGGGTCGACCCCGGCCTGAACTGCCATTGCCCCTATGACCGGTAAAAACGTTGCTGTCGTTGCCACATTGCTAGTAAGTTCTGTTAAAAAGATAACTAACATGGTCGCTACTATAACTAATAATAGAACGCCATGATCGGACAGAGGGGACAGGCTCTCCCCTAACCAGCCGGCAAGCCCTGTGCTGGAGATAGCCGACGCTAGGCTCAGACCCCCTCCAAAAAGAATCAAAACTCCCCAAGGAAGACGATCTAAATCCGGCCACGTCATTAATCGCGATTGAATCTGGTCGCCGCTCGGGAGTATGAAAAGCAATAGTGCCCCAGTCATGGCAATACCAGTATCAGATAACCCATTAATATCGAATAATGATGAGAGTGGCCCCCGTAATACCCAGCCGACAATAACCGTCAGGAAAATTAAAGATACCCGTTTTTCAGGCAAACTCATTTTCCCTATTTCAGTATTGAGCTCACTCAAATGGGAATGAGCAGACTGACTTGCGGGAATCTTAACAACAAAAATCCAATGCGTTAGAACATACCATGCTAACGGGAGTAATACAGTACTGACCGGAATACCCACAAACATCCAAGTGAGGAAAGTAATCTCCATCCCATAGGTTTCTCTCATTACGGCTGCAAATAGGGCATTAGTTGGAGTCCCGATTAGAGTTGCTAAGCCTCCAATGCTAGCTGAAAATGCTAACCCTAGTAGCAACGCTGTTTGAAAATCAGACTTTTGCTTATCATCTAGATCGTCCACATTAGCTAGCACCACCCCGGCTACCGAGAGCGCTATCGGCAGTAACATCATTGTCGTGGAGGTATTACTCACCCACATGGATAGAAAGGCAGATACCAACATGAAGCCTCCAACAAGACGTCGCCCATTGGTGCCGGTACGCATCAATATCAATAATGCAATGCGTTTATGTAAATTCCACCGCTCCACAGCTAGCGCAAGAATAAAGGCGCCTAGGAACAAATAGATAATAGGATGTGCATATTGTGATGCTGTTTCCTTGACCGATGAAATACCCAGCAGATCAAAAGTTACAAGAGGAAGGAATGCTGTAACTGGAACTGGTACAGCCTCTGTTGCCCACCAAATTGCCATCCATAGACCTACGGCGGCAGTGCGCCAAGCGGTTTCCGGCATAAATGATTGAGCGCCGCCAAAACTCATCAACAATAAAAAGATAAGTGGCCCCAATATCTGACCTGCTGTCTGATAATTCACAAGCATTCGAAAAGGTATGGCGGATTTTTCAATAGTCATGGTTTTTTCCAATGGCGAATTTAAAAGAATTAGCGCTACACGATGGGCTCAGTGGAAACTGAATGCACAGATAGATAAATAGAGGGGACTGCTACGCCGTCCGTGGCGCAACAATCTTTAGTAACCTCTTAACTAGACTCTATAGCCGATTTTTAAAACGACTGAGTCAGTGACATATAGAGGGTTCTACCCAGAACATTATGGATGACATTGTCATAGCCTGGACGGACGTTCTCGCCCAATGTCGGTGGTTCTTCGTCGAGCAGGTTTTTAACACCCATTGAAAACTGCGTTCGATCCTCGAAAAGCCGCATTGAGTACTGCCCATCTATGGTTACAAGACTATCAACCTGGGTATCCGATTGATCATTTTCGTAGCCATCGATATATCGGAGTTGAGTACTCAACGTATGCACACCTTTCTCAAAGGTCACACCGAGGTTGCCTCTCAACTTGGGCATCGAACGGAACTGATTGGTAAAGTTTCGAGAGCCTGCACCATCAAATTTAGCTGAATCACTGTCGGTTTTGACCTCAAATTTATTGACGTATGTTGCGCCTAAATTGAAGTTGATCGCATCGAAGTAACTAGATGAATCGATCGTATAAGCTACCGATAAATCCATACCATCAGTTTTAACGGAGCCAGTGTTGATAAACTCTGATGTAATTTCAGCCACGGTACCATCGGCACGACGACTGACTCTTGGATCATCAGCAGTTCCGTCATTACAGTCATTTTGTAAGATGGCCTGAGCACCCTCATCAGAGGTAATCAGATCATCGTAATCAAAACTCCAATAATCGAGACTAATATCGGCTCCTTTCCAGTCCATCACAAATCCAAATGTCAATGAATCAGCGCTCTGAGGCTTAAGGGAATCACCCCCCTGAGTGGTGACAATAGCAATATTAGTGACATCGCGATTAACACACTCTAGCTCACCAGTTACTGGGTTGAGTGACGCAGGGTCATCAATAATTGAAGACTGACTTGAAACGCTCATCTGCCGAACTGATGGTGCTTGGAACGACGTTCCCCAGCTTCCACGTACACCAAAAATTTCGGTAGCTTGCCAACGAATAGCGAGTTTTGGGTCGGTAGTATCTACGGTTCCATAGTCCTCATAACGCACAGCCGCCTGCACTTCAATCGAATCACTGACGGGCAACATGGCCTCGACAAACACCGCGTCAACGTCTTGACCTCCAGCAATTGGTGCATCTTTTCCGTTACCCAAGCCTGAAACATCCAGAGGATCTGGCGAATAGCTAAAGGACTCAGAACGGTGTTGAATTCCCGCAGCAACGCCAATGCTTCCGCCGGGCAAGGCACCCACTTCGCCTACAAATTTCACTTCAAGTACTTCTTGATCAGCCGTTGATGCGTTGACATTTAACGTATAGAGGCTATCAGAGACGTCGTCAGAATTCGCAGCAACACTCACTCCATCCTTCGGCGATACTAGAGTAGGATTTGCCAAACGAGTACCAAATGGATTCCAGCTACCATCGAGTAAACTGCTATTGACAACACTGGCGATGTAGTTGAAGGGTCGAGTTTGATCCCGGTCTGATCGAGCGAACATATAGGAAGCTTCAACACTCCATTGGTCAGAGAGATCAGCGGTTATCCCGCCTAGCATACGTATATAGGATAAATCGATTTCAAGGTCAGCTGGTCCTCTACCACCGTTATATTCGTCACCAAACGGACGTCCACGCAACTCGAGGTCTGCCCCCTGATGAATCGAGTTATCCCAGTTGCTTGGGCCAATATATTCGATGCCTCCGTCGCTATCATTAACAAAGAAATTGAATGGGTGGTCACCGGGGATAAACATACGTCCAGACGCGAGCGTACCGTGCTTAAACAGATAGGGGCCGAGCGTTCGAGAAATCTTATTTGACGAATAGCTAGTCTCTACAAAAGCCGTCAAATTATTATTAAACTCATGGGTGGCCTCTGAGAAAAGCTGTATCCTAGACTCTTCAGGGATCACAGACACCTGATCTGCAAAGCTAAATCGGCAGAACGGAGCTTTCAGGATGCCGCCTGCCGCCTCACAGTCGGGATCGGGATAATTAGATCCTGTGCCAGCGGTTCCCAGATCGTTAACCGCACGATACGTTCCCGGGCTACCGAAGGCCGACAGTGTTTTTGAAGCTGTTGGGTCACCATTACCCAGAACGCGTTCGTTAATAAAGTCAAAGTCTGAACGGTCCGCTCTATTGCGAGTAGTGTATCCACCATAGACATTGACCTTGGTGGCGCCATCACCTGACGATCCAAATGCAAATCCAATTTGATGCTGGTCGATGCCAGGGCCGCCCGAACTTTGGGTGTCAACAGTAAACTCAAAACCTTCAAAGTTCGTACGCGTCACGATGTTGGCAACACCCGCAACCGCTTGAGAGCCGTAAACGGCTGAGGCACCATCAGTGAGGAAATCGACGCGCTCAATCATCGACATAGGCAACTGGTTTATATCGAAGAATTGGTTACCTCCGCCATCAGCAACTGCGGATATGCCACCTCGACGACCATTGATCAACGTTAATGTCGACCCCAAACCGAGGCCGCGCAAATTAAATTGGGCCGTACCGATCAGTGACCCAGATTCTGTTTGAAACTCCGAACCAACATTAACCGGAAGATTAATGGCGAAATCGGTGATTGTTTTTGCACCCTCCGCTAACATCTCATCTCTATTCATTACCTGAACAGGCGATATCGCCTCAAAACCAGATCTTTGAATATTCGAACCCGTAACTAAAATTTCATCTATCGAGGCACCACTTTTTTCTTGGCCTTGGACCATAGTACTACCAGCAAAAGCTGCTGCAAATGCACCAAATAATCCTATTTTATTTTTGCTTTTCATTCCTTCTCCCTCACGCAAAATCTTTATAGTATGAAAGTTATGCCTGCTGAAGTCCGGTTCTAGCCCAGTCCCCACGAGCATCTCATTAATAGCTCTGCGTGGCGTGGATAAACCGGATACCGATTTGGACCATTCCCCCTGAACCAACTGGTCAGGAAAAATTAAAGTCAAATCAGCTTGTTCAGCAAACTCAATGAGCGCTGAAGATAAAGCTTGTTGAGGAATGTGGAAGTCAATAACACTTTCATTGACTCTCTCACTCGCCGATAGTGTTGTGCTGGAACACAACACCAGCATCGGAAGCAAAAACAATCGAAAACCAAAAACAATGAAATTATCTCGCGCTCGCCCTAAAGACGAACCATCGAGACTTTTCCATGAAGTGCACTGCATCTATTGTATGCTACTGAGCAGAATGCGGTCTGCGCCATCGAATTCTGCGTGAATACCAAAGTTAGTCTCTAACATATCTAGCAGTGCTGTAACATCACCAGTTCTGAAACGTCCTGTTAATACCCTAGATTTTAATTTCTCATCTAACACTTCAAACTCTACAGACGTGTAGCGCTCTACCTCTCGAAGCGCCTTCTCGAGTGGAATAGACCTAAAAATTAACCCTCCCTTTCTCCATGACAATCTAACCTCAATATCATCAGACTCAATCATTTGCTTGTTAGCAGCTGAATCTCTTAAAGTCAGTTGTTCGCCAGCACTTAAACTATTACTGTTATCTGCTAGTTGAACTAATAGAGGTGGTGGAGTTAAGTTATTCTGGATACTTCTGTTCTTCGGATAATGGTTTTTGAGCGGTTGGATACCAACAACAACCCGACCTTCAGTTACCATTACATCGACTTTCTGATCATCAGTTATTTCAACCACAAACTCAGTACCCTTTGCTTGGACAATTCGATCAATCGCCATAACAGATAAAGGTCGATCCTCTTTGGCTACTCGCACATAAATCTCCCCTTGCGTTAGTCTTAATAATCGAGCAGACGAGGTATAATCTAGAGATAGCTTACTATTGGTGTTCATGACAACCTCACTACCATCTGGCAATAAAATTACTTTTTTCTCACCAATTTCAGTTTCATAATTAGCCGTTTGTTGCGGCTCAAAACTTGAACCATTTAAATTGAAAAATACTGGAGCACTGATCAGCAAAACAGCTAAACATGCATACAGTGCTGGCTTAAAGCCCCAAAAATCAATCTGCGTATTTGGCTTAGAAATATCTTTTGTTGAATGCGGAAAAAAGTCAGAAAGGTATGCAAGTACATTGGTCTTATCCCAGACAGCAGCAACCTCTACTAAAACCTCACTATTCTTGACATCTTCATCCAACCAATTGGCCAAAGCAGACTGCTCTTGATCAGTCAGGGCGTTACTATCAAGTTTTAAAATCCACCAGGTCGCAGCGTCTAACCGCACTTCTTCAGTATTAATTGAGACCACCCTACTCATTTCTTTGCTCCTAGCTGCGCGTCCGACAATACAGTTTGATGACGCATTGACTTTACTTTCATACCACTAAATTCCACATTATGGTTTCGTAAATACTGCACACATTTTTTAGTCGCACTTACAATATGTGACTCTACCGTTGGCTGACCAAGATCCATCTCCAGCATAATTTCTTTTAAACTGTACCCATAGACCTTTTTCAATATAAAGGCGCGCTGAGATTGCTTGGGTAACTCACGTATAGCGGCACAAAAAAGGCCAAATTCCTCATCCGAGGCAATCTGACCAAAAGTGGGATCGTGTTCTTCCAACAGTATTTCATCGATGTCATCGACGCCGCTGGTAAGACGTGTCTCAGCTCGCTTTAAATAATCAAGAGCCAAATTTCTAGCTGTGCGAAACATAAAAGACTCAGAGTCTTTTATGAAGGTCTTATTCTCAGCTTTGCACATGCGCACATAGGTTTCTTGGATTATATCTTCGACGTCTCTGGGTGGAACCATACTAACTAGGAACCTCGATAGCCGGGCTTTTATATTAACAAACACTTCTAGGGTACTACTTGGTTTCACCACAATACTCCTCTACATAGCCTATCAGTCGTGGCTTTAACTGCCATTACCCTGAATAGACGATTGACGAGCTATTTTCCATGGGCCTAGTAATAAATTATTTTCCACAGGATACTTTGCGAAGGAAAATATGGCCACTGGAGTTAGCCGCTAATATTGCAGTAAAAGCGCTATTAACAAGCACGTTTGACGAAACTTTGATGTGTTTTATTGATGAAAGGACCAGATTGATATATCAAGCGGCTCTAAATCGCTACTTGTAGTCCCAATTTTTGCAGAAATTTTTCGAAATTTACTTACCGCTCAATATATCTACCCCATCCCACTGACAAGACCCCCCTTCCCCGAATCGTAGTCATGGAACATTGTTGCCGATTTACGCTCAGGGACCCCCCACGTTTTTGCGTTCCGCAAACTCGGTCGGATTCGTTTGTGTAATCAACCTAATCAACTTAGGAGAGAGATCATCATGAACTTCAAAGCCAAAGCAATGCTCGCAGCCTGCGCCTACGCCAACAAAGAGAAGCTAACCGAGGCCTCTGCCTTTATCAAGGAGCACTGCTTAGACATAGCAACAGCAGCCCTAGCTATCTACATAGTCGAAGACATCATTGACCCAGACGTCATCGCTGCTACTGAATAAGGAGTACTGTAGTGTGATATTCCATAACATGCGACGAATATACCCATGAACCGCGGCGGCGGGAACTGTTATTAGACTGTAAGCTACTAATTAATATAGGTTTAATGGGTTTATAAAACTGCTTTTGTTACATGCTTTGTTACTTAAATTAGTCATCTGGATTCCAGTAATATAGCTCAATGGCCTGACCTTACTAGTCATTGGTTTCGCGACTAAGTCCCTCAGACAACTTTCCTGGTACTACACGCACCTTGTTCATACCCTCTATGTAAATAACGTCTAGGGGTTCATCACCACAGTAGTTGCTTAAAAAGCGTTCTGGGTTAGCCGCATGATCAAACTCGTGAAGACCTAGATTACTTGGCTGAAGGAGCACGCCGGCCAAAAAAATGTTAGCAAATATAATTTTCATGACTTCGTTCCTCTACTAATACTAACTCAGTTTCACTATCACCTAGAGGCCATAGTCATCAGCGCTGCTTTGCGAAAAATATGTTTGTCCAAACATGGCGTATGAAATCAATGGCGATCAAGCAAAAGCCATTGACCATAAACACGTTGTAATAAAAGAAACTTGGGTTATAGCTTGGTTCAGACAAAAAGCCCCAAAACCCAGTGTTTGGCTCAAACACTTCACCAAAGGTACCGATTGCTATTCCCAATAGGCCGATCCATCCAATAAACGATGGTGGCGCTTTTGGCACCTTTCCATGGTTTATGCATAGCAGGACACCACTGATAACTGCTAACGAGAGGGACCACTTAATTATCAATAAGAATATATCTTCGGACAAAACTCAAATTACCTGCATTCACTGTTATTCACAACTTTATAGGACACGCCCCAATGCGCTAAGTTCGCTATATTGGACAGTAGGGACTGTAAACGTCGTACAGTGAGCGTAGCTATCATCAATCTATGTCTAGTGGTGGATAGTAATGAGGTCCCAGGAGGCTTTAGCATTGAATCTCAGAGGTATAACGCTAGTTCCGATGCCTGAACTCACAAAGACCTGTCTCTGCTTGTCTTTATATAGCCCACAATGGGCTTCTCTGGGCGCCTGAGTAGGCACATACAAAGGCCCAAGCAAAGGTATAGATATTTGACCGCAGTGGGTATGGCCCGCTAATACAAGCCCTTCCACCTTGGGATTGAATGCTCCGGCGGGATCATGCGTTAGAGTGATCTGAAGACGATCGGCGCAGGAGGTAGAAAAGTCTACATATTCGAAGTGATCAGTAAAGGCGTCACCAAATCCGCGTATACAGGTACCAACGGCATCTAGCACAACCATTTCATTCTCCAGCACTATCACTCCAGCTTCAGATAGATACTCCGTCCAGGATTCAGCCCCAGACCAGTGATCATGATTTCCAAGAACAGCCACGACGGGTATGTCATCTGACGCTCGCAAGATATTTGCGATAGCGGGCCCAATTGATGCTAGGTCCTGGTTCGAAGCTCCATCGTTAATGTAGTCCCCACCGAGTAATATGATGTCGGGGGTTTGTTCAATCACTCCTGACCATAGCTCCGTAAGCTCAGCGATGGCATCAGGTGAGTTTTTGACATGGAGATCACTTAGAAGCGCAACTCGAAGCGTTTCGTGAGACTCACTATCCGTTAGAGCGTAAAGAGATTGGGTGTTCATTCTAGGCTTAGTGCCGCTATTAACATAGATGCCAACCACAACAAGCATAACTGCAAGAACAGCATTTCCTACAGCGACGTGTTTCATAATGCTCCCCTAAGGCGCCTGAGTAATAACACGGCAAGTCAGAATCAATTAAATAAAGAGACATTTACACAATGCTCTCTGCTGTGTATTAATGTCGATGTATTAATTATTGCATAGATGCTTTTCAGCACTATCGCGAAATTAATTCGTAATTAACGAACAAATACATAAAAACTACTAAGCTCAAGGAGTATACAGTAATGAAAAAAACAGCAATTCTATGCATGTTACTTCCGTTTTTTGCAGCAAACTCATACGCTGATGACCACATGTCGAGCGGACAGGGAAATGGGGCCTTTTCAACATTATTTGTTGCGGCTAATGATGTCGACAGGTATATCGCATCCGTTACTGCAAATCCCGCACTTTTTGAAGCTATTGGAGCTCAAGCTGCTGGCTACTGCGAGACCGTTTCTGGTCAAGATTATTCTGGCCAGCTCATGATGTGGAATGCCTTCCCGAGTGCTACAGCCGCTCTTATGGGGTCTGAAAAATATAACCCTGCCAAAGCCCCAAAGGCCATGGCTAGTCAGAGGGACTTTAAGTATGGCGCCACCTGGGCTCCACTAAAACCATTTCCTCGCCTAGATCCGGGCTATGAACGTGCTATGCGAATTAAAGTCTCTCCAGCCAATCTGCCTGCATTAATCGCCAGTATTTCAAAGCTCGAAAAAGAGGTTCAGAATGCAGGTCACGATACGTTTATGAATGGATTATTCGCCGCCATAGGTGGTGGTAAGCAAGAGGCTGGCACTTTGTATTTGAAATCTGTTACAGCTGATGCAAAGACCCATGGCGCTGTTATAGACGACTATCTATCAGGAGCCGCTTGGGGCAACACATATCAAGAAGCAATGGCTTTGGTCGACGAAGTAGTGAATGATCAGTTCGAAGTTTGCTCTCAGTTCTATACTGCAGAGTAAAAAGTCAAACTCGATAACAAAAATATAGTCCCGGCGATCTAAGCGCCGGGACTATATTTTTTAGCTGATCTGCGTCGCCAGAATGATGAATCTTTTTGCGCCTTTAAAACCCGATAAAACCTATTTAAATCAATACTTTATGGTACTTTAAAGCTTCTTGCGGGGCTATTATTTGGTGGAGGCGGCAGGAACTCGACTTAGATTGTAAACTATTGATTAATATAGATTTAATGAGTTTTAAAATCTGCTTTTGTTACTTAAATAAAAGGTCTAAATACACTCGCCTTGTTAGCTTAGAAAAGAAAGGTTACATCGCTTTTTCGTTCCGCATGGACAAGCTCCATTATTCTTTTGAGTCCAATGAATTGGATTTTTTTATTTCTGGCGAACTCAAATGCTTTCTTTGAAAAACCTGAGGGGCATACTAAGAACCCACCGTCGAAATTGCCTGAAACCATCGTTCCATACAAATCTCGCACTGCAGCGGGTCCAACCTTAGTTGCATATCGTTTACATTGAACGATATAGCGGCTACTACTCCGCATTAACAGTACATCAATCCCTCCATCGCCACTGCCTTTGGTCACATTAGCTTGGAATCCATGCTTTTCAAAAAGTACGGCGATCTCTTTTTCAAATTCATAAGGATCAAGATTAGACCAGTAATCGTAATTTCGTCTCTTTTCCTCACGCTCTTTAACAAGTCTCTCTCTCTTAAGTTTCTCCAATGCTTGATTGTGATGATGGAGAGCCGACTTATAATTTTTAGAGGCTAATAAGCCAACAATATTTTCTCTAACTTTATCTCTATGCTTTCGATTTAAATCGTCCTGAAATACGACTATGTAAATCAACCAAACGATAATCAACACTATAGCAACTGGAGTACCGTCTGGTTTGCCAAGCAAGGGAAGTGGAATAATCCATAACCATGGGTAAGACATGAAGTTCGAGGGGCAAGTTGCAACACTAGAATGAAGTTCTTCTCTTTCAATACGAGTTATATCTTTGTGCGTTAACCCGAAGTCTTCAGGTTCTGGCTTTTTTAGCTCTTTCATACAGGCAGATGACCTCTAAAACTGATACTTTATTTTCAACACCAGACAACTCTGCATAATGCTTTAGCAGTGCACAAGTTAAGGCACGACCTCCAATTTTGATTGAGTTCCTGCCAAAACTCAGAGATGGTAGACATCAACGTAGCCCCAACTAGAATTTTTTTGCGCCAAGACTTCTGTCAACATAAAAAGATTTATAAACTCTCAATTGATGTAAAGTAAGTTCGTACCGCGCCTGAATTGACTCATTACCCTGATGAGTCATAGCGTAAATAAAGGGCATGAGCTGCAGCTTTGCAGTCACTAAGGAAGCTGTCTGAGAGTCCTTTGCCGCAACAATAAAATTCCATTGTATCAGGGGTCCTGATATCTGGTTAATTTAGCCTTTAAACACAAGACACCCCACAGTTCGCTCTTATACCCTCAGACATTAGCCGCTTTCGTACCTTTGGGAACAATTTGATTTTCTCTAGCTCAAGTGACTTTAATATACCAGGATGCATAGATTCTAGTTTTTTCTCCACAGATTTAATCCCCTCTGCATCTGAGAATGATACCGATACGCAAGCATTACACGAGACCCCCGCTTCAATCAGATGCTGTAATGCCTTGAATGGTAGTTCATAGGCACTTGCCCGCGCTCCAGTTAGTCGATGAAACTCCTCAGGATTACAGCCTTTAATAGACACACGCACATGTAGGTTTTTGTATTTAGTGAGCGATTTCGCAAACATCGCATCATTACCAAGAGTCATGCCGTTCGTCTCTAGGATATACACAAACTCTGACGCCTCCACCAGGTCAAGTAGCTCGAAGAGATGCTGCCTGCCTAAAGTCCCCTCAGAGGCTGAAGCTGAGATAGTTTTGTGACCATGCTTGCGCGCATTTGCGGCTAGCCCGTCAAAAACCTGCTGTGGGGTATAGAACTGGCCGGTTTGTTTGGGCTTCCAGACGGGTTTATCACTAAAACAGAATTTACAGCGGAGGTTACACCCCACTTCTGTCGCGCTGGTCGTACCGCCATAGAATCGTAGAGTGCGTCCCAACTGCACGTATTTTCTGCGGTTTCCATCAACGACCACCTTTTCGGTGGCCGTTCCTAAGGCGATGGGATCGTACCCGCGATTAGTCGCTATCACGGCCATAAAGCACCCCATTTTGAGTATCCATCAGTTTGCGCGTCAGACCCTTCACAACAGTGCCCATGAAGGTTTTGCCGACGTTATTCTCAGCGTGATTCCACTCGTTATCGATCAGTTCGTTGATGAAATCTAGAGGGACACCCTTGCTCTCACCACTCACAGCCGCTTTATGGAGTCGTTTCAGACCATCCGATTTGTCTTTGTCACCCATCTTTGACCTATCAATACTATCCTGGAGCATGGATACCGTCTCATCATATGACTTGGTATCAATAGGATGTGGCCTGCCGTCCTTGCCTCCTACAGCAAATGCAAACCTAGCAGGGTCCTCAAATCGCGTAGCATCACCATGAATGATCTCGCTAGCCATCGCCAGCGCCTTCAGTGTTCTGGGCCCTACCCCATGCATATCAACTAGGTCATCGAAGGTCTCGATTTCTCGGTTATAGGCTAGATCAAGCACTGATGCCAGACGTGCGGTATTGATATCCTCTTTTCGAACATCATGCCTATTGGGCATCTCTGCACTCTTCATCGCCTTGATGATCTCTGATGGCTTTTCGTTGGTGAGAGCTACCATATTGGACTGCAAAGTACCTGCGTTCTCGTCCACGAGATTTAAGATGCTCTGGTCCTCAATCCCTGCAATACCGGTGTGAGGTGCAGAGCCAAATGTCTGAACGGTAGGCGAATGCCAATGGTAGCGGCGGGCGCGGCGATTATCCTTATTCATGCCCTGAGATATAGATGTCCACTCACCTTCATCACTGACCAAAAAATACTGCTGATACAGGTTAAAACCATCCTGGACAGCGTTATTGTCGATCCTCCCGGTCATCCGAGCAGACCTGACTAGAGCCTTACCATCGAGCCCATGACGGTCAGAGACCCTATCAATCTGTCGTGGTGTGTAGTGGCCCTGCTTCCCTTTACCTCCGAGTATATAAAAGCCCAGCTCATGAGATTTTGGGTTGAGCTTTTGCTTCAGCGCGCCTAGCGTCACCGCTGTTACGCCCGATGAATTCCAGTGCATTCCCATTACTGCGCCTAGTGCCTGAAACCAGTTTGGGTCTGACATTCGGGACAGTAGCTCCGATTTACCGTAATTGAGGAGAATCGACTCTACAATTGCCTCTCCCATATTCCCCATTCGCTCGGTTAGAAAGCCTGGTACCTTGCCAAAATGTAACGGCATGCCTATTGATCCTGCATTTATCATAGTGATGTCCTCTTAGTTGACGTGATGCGCGTGTCTGCGCAGAGTTTTATTGATGTTGCGAGTAAATCTGTACCCAAACGGGCCAGACGATTTAGAAGTGGAACGTACATAAACCCGCGCAGCATTGTCATAACTGGGGCTACCGAGCGATTTAATGCGTCATAAACCTCGGTATCAGCCATACAGGCAGCGGTTTTTAATGCTAGCCCCGATGCCCCTACCCCAATACCAGCGACAATGGGTCCAGAGTCCGGTGTCCATCCACCGTTGTAACTGGACAAATATTCCCGAAAGCCACTGATACCAACTCGTTTGATGAGCATATGTGTTTTAAAAAGGCCCCATTGCTCGGCAGCCATTTGCGGTGCAAAGTGACTGCTATAGTAGATGAGATAGGCCAGTGCACAGCCTCTAGGCTGCTTTGAATAGCGTTTCACGCCCATCACCTCAGTCTTAAAGAGCCCTGTTCCATGGTCCCGCATTCGGGATTCCATGTAGCTAAGCCATTTATCCCGGAGCTCATTAGCTAATGATGTGCCGTTATTTTGGTCGTATAGCCAAATCGAATAGATAATGGCGGCCTGATCAGCTGACCAGCGCATGCGCACATTAGGGAGTAATGGGGCATGGCAGTTATCCTCTGCTATCGATGCATCTATCAAGTGCTCTGTCACTCGGAGATTTAAGTCGAGGTATGCATCATCCACCGCAGACTGGTAGCACCCCAGAATGATATTGAGATGCTCTAGGTAATAGCCATAACGGCCGAGATTCTCGACAGCCCTTGGATCTTTTCCATAGGGGCTGACTTTTTTATGTAGAGCTCTTATAACTACGCTGTCTAGGAGGACTTTCACTTCAGAATCCCCCATCAGGCCTGACTTGGAGGCATTCATTAAGGCCTCTGCCATATTCGACAGGGCAGCGATATCCTGGCCCCAGCCCTTTTTGACAAACTGCATGATAAATAAGTCATCTGATGTGAATCCATCAAATGAATCGCATTGCAAAAAGCCCACAACCCGCTGAATCATTGGGTTTTTATCAATATTTAATATCTGTGTACTCATATCGGTCCCATCTATCTAGTAATCAATTTAAGTGCTATGTAAATAATCTGTTTACAAATGTAAACTACCTATTGACATATGTAAACAATAAATTTACAGTTGCGTTAAATCAGTCGCAAAGACAACTTATTAATTGATTGGAGAAGGGACATGGCTTTATTTGTATCAGTACTAGGTTTATCCGGATTGGCCGCATTTGCTCTATTAGGCCTCACTATGGAGCTGGCCAAGATAATCACTAAATCAATGCGCACCCCACTGTATTTTGCGCGACGCCACTATGTTTGGAAATTGGCACGTTACGTACCTGAGTACAATTAAATATTCACGACTACTCTATTACGAGACATCACAGCGTAGAGCTAGTCAAAGTATCGGGGGGTTTTGGAGCTCCCAGATAGTCGTCCTATCTGGTTTATTAAGGGCGATACCAATTATGACCAGGCTTTTGATGGAACAACAATCATGCTGCCATTGTTGATGATTACCTTTAGTATTGTGAATGAAGATATATATTATGAGCTCTAAAGAATAGCTTTATAGAACCTGGGAGAGCGAGACATGGAATTTATTTTGTTAATTATCTTGGTTTTTCTTTTGTTTGTCGGTTGGCTACTTTATGCAGCATTCACCGTGGAAGACCCCGCTTTGACAATGCACAAAAATGGTAATCAGGATCAACACGACTATGAATCAGACATACCTAGTGAGGAGATGTTAAACAACGAGGGTTGGGAGCAAATCGGCGTTCTATATGACGAGTGCGTGCCCGGCCTTGAGTCTTGGGTTTATAGGTCTGAGTCGCTTAACAAATATAGAGTTATTACTGTGGATGATTCACTCCTTAATGCTGATATATTTGTGAGCTCCTATCAAGAGGCAAAGGCAGAATTTCAAGAATGGCTAGATGAATACACCCAGTACGACGGCTAAGCTATTAAACTGACTACCCAAGACTTTTAAATAATTGTCTCCTTACACCCTGCAGTGCTCGCCACATCAGCCCCGGCTTGCAGCTCAAATTAAGATGTTTAAGCCTAATATCCATGGCTGAAACTGATACGTTGTCTAAACCACTCGCTTGAATTACCGCCGATGCACGCGCAAAACGACTGCGCCTCAATAAGAATCGCAATCCGGATATAGTCCTACAACTTTCAATCACAAGCTGTCTAGGCATTAACAATGCCTCAGCAAACCTATCCGCCTGGACCTCTTCGACAGGCCGCTTCTTACCGCCACGACACATAATTGATGCACCAGATCGAGCTTTTAGAAACAAATCCCTATGGAGTACGTGGTGAGCGATCTCATGGGCAATAGTGAAGCTATATCGACCCAGGTGACTCTCGATCGCTGAATTGATGATGATGGTATTGCTATCAAAGTCGATGCCACCGATAACATCGCCTGATAAGACGCCATTATCATCAACGAACTCTAAGTCATACCCTAGGTACTGTTCAGCGATTTGTTCGACTGGGACTGCCCCACCACTTTTTAAGGCGAGGCTTTCAAGAGCCTGTGATCGGAAATCTTCTGCAAGTCGCTCGATTTCATCGTCACTGAGAACAGGCCAATCAACTATCATCAGCGCTTTTATCGCCAGCCATCTCCTCGACCTGCTTTTGTAGCTGAGCCCACTGCTCCGGAGTAAGGTCCTTAGCAGAGCGTAAGAAGTTTGGAACGGCCTTTGGCTGGTTTTGGATAACACCTACTACTTCTGGTGCAACATGGTCTGCCCTATGGGACATCTCGTCTACATCTGCCTCAAGGGCCTGAGCCAACTTTACTATCAGCTCCGGGCTTGGCAATGACTTTCCCTTTTCAATGTTAGAAATATGCATACCAGTCACACCGCACTCGCGGCCAAGCTCTCTGACGCCAATTCGCTTGCTAGTACGGAGGTCTTTTAAATAATCTGCAAATGTAGTCATCGCTGGCACAATCATTGGTTGTAAATAATTAGTTTACACGCAATAGTGCTTTTTTGAAAGCAGGCTGACGCTCTCGACACTAGTAAGCCTCCAAAGAGACAAGGAACCCTTTGATTTGATACCACACTTGAAATACTATTTATGGATGAAATCTAATAAAAACGTTCTCTCCATCAGAAACTGTATATTCGGATTCCAGTGCAAAGAAAATTGGAGCGAAATGGCGTATATCTCGAATGCGGACTCAGGGTCTGAGATAAGATTTTGTTCAAGCTGCGAAAAAGAAGTCTATGAATGCACTAGTGACCAAGAGTTGACTGACAATGTCCGCATCAATCGCTGCGTTGTAATCGCTAGATCAACAGACACCGACGACGACATACTGCTTGGTATGATAAAACCACAAGTATTTAAATTACGTGACTGAGCCGAAGCTAACACCAGGCACTCTATATATAGATCGGGACCAAGACGTTCTCTCAGGAGATTGGGGGCCGTATGTCAAGATTGGCATCGTGCGGAATGACAAAGAAGCATCCATCCGTAATAAAGAGCACCAAACAGGCAATCCAAGACGTATCCATGTCATCTTTTCAGCCGAATCGCCAATGGTTGAGCACCTTGAAACCTATCTGCACCATATTTTTGCATCCCGGCGCGTGCTAGGTGAGTGGTTTTTGCTTGATGACAATGCTGTTAAATCTGAAGTCATACCCAGTGCAGAAACTCTAATAGAACAACAGCGCACATCGTTGGAAGCCTTCACAAAAAAAGTATCTAATAAATCTATAGCGTCATCTGGTATCTCTAGGGAGCCTACCGACTCTGAATTGGCACTCCACCAACAAGCAGTTGACGCAAAACACGCCTTGGAGATTCTTCAAGCGAGACAGGATATTATCAGAAGTAAGCTAATCCATTTAGCTAAAGGTGCGGGCGGCATTAGCGGGGTATTAGATTTTCAGACAAAGATCTCAAGGCCATCTTTGCAAAAAGCTAGACTCAGAACTGACCATCCAGAACTATATTCAAAGTATGAAACATTAGTACTCAGCGAGCCGAAAGGGTCGTTCTCCGTAAAAGGTACTTCATCGCTAAAGAAATTAGATAAAGACCTATATAACGAAAAGAAGTTAATGGCTGATTCAGCTGCAATAGATAACAGCGGCATTACTAGTCCAGAAATTGATCGAAATTCCACTATCACTGACCTACATCTCGCCTACCTAGAAAACCTGAAAGCAATAGCTTCTGCCGATTGGCTATATGAGTCTTTAAAGGCAGGTCTAGCATCAATATTACATAATGATGATGAAATTAAGGGTGTAGTATCATGGAAAAGGCTCGCAAAGGAAGAACCTAAGTTCGATGCAGACTCGTTCGAAAAAGACCATCCAGATATATATGCAAAGTACCTATCTTCGGAAAAGGTTACTATTGCATCAGTTGTTAACCCATCACGGCCATATAAATAAGAAATATTAACCATGTCTCTAAATAACCAATACAAAAGCATAAAATTTAAAGACTCTGCTCAAGATTTACTTCGCGAATACTATGGGAAAGGTCACGCGGAAGACGACAAATCTGAGCAAATTAAAACACTTAAAAACAAGATTGAGGTTTTTTTGAGGCCGGCATAATTCTGGGCGTAGCGACAGCAGATGATATTCAAACCATTGTTGGCGAAGAACATATGTCGGCATTTTCATCGAGTCGAAAAGAATGCAGGGCTATAAATAAGCTCAAGCCACAGTCAATAGCGAAAGACTGGAGTCTTTTCGATACGCCTGCAATAAAAAGATACACGGAACTGATCCGCAATCGAACTAAAAAAATTAACAAACGATTGTGTAACAGCTAAGAGCCCTCTGCAACATGGCTAGCGTCCCAAAGTGCATCAAAGTAACGATAGACTTCGTTTACTTCACCAAAGTTTTCTACATTGTCCCTGATATCAAGAACCTGGAAGTCGCGGCTTCCACCGGCTTTTTCGCCGCGCATTCCTCTGCCAAGCATTTGACTATAGAGTACGATGGAGGAAGTGGGGCGAGTTATCACAACTGCCGAGATATTAGGGACGTCGAATCCTGTACTTAGCACACCAAAGTTAATAAGAATATCAATCTCACCAGACTCAAACATCTTTATAACACCCATTCTGCGGGCCGAAGGCATATCACCATCCACATAAGATGCGGATATCTTGTGTAAGGCCAGATTAGCCACGAGTAATTTAGAATGGGATACAGAACAACTAAAAACGAGCACTTTGTGGCCTCTTTTACTTAGATCTGCAATTTCATCAACTATGATTTCATTCCTATCTTCATTATCGGCGAGCGCCTGAAGATTTCCCTTGCTTACATTACCATTAGAGTCCTGAAATAATTCTATGTTGGAGCCAGTTATGAATTGAATTTTTGGAGCTGCAAGAACCCCTCTATCTTGAAGTGTTTTAATTGAGTCCTGACCAAGAACTTCCGAGCTTATGAGGTTAGAGCTAAAGAGTTGTTTTAACTCAACATTTGATGACTGAGCTTCCGCATGACGCCCCGGAGTCGCTGTGAGGCCTAAGATTTTTACTTGCTCTCGCAATAACTTTAGAACTCCGCCAAAAACTCGGCTCGAGGCTCTATGAGCTTCATCAACAACTACGCAATGTACCTTCGGCAATAAATCATTGACATCTGATCGACCGAACATATTGGCAAAAGTACCAAATGTTGCAAAAATTACTGAAGGTTGTGTAGACGTAATCTGAGCTTTCCTTCCTCCCCAAAGACGGTAGGTCTTGATCGGAAGATGTCCTTGAGAAATCCACATCCTCTGAAAAGTGTCGAATGCTTGCTGACATAGCTCCTGCGTATGCGCCAGCCAAACAAAGGAGTGTCGAACTGAGTCGCTCTTCCAAGATTGCTCCACCAGCGCCTGAACAGCAACTCTCGTTTTTCCAGCACCAGTAGGAAGCTGCATAATTGCAGCACTATCACAGCTGTTAAAGAAGACTTTTAGCTTATCGATAACCTCTAGCTGATAATCATATGCAGGTGGGATACTAGATGCTGGCTCAATAATATTGACGACCTCAGGCTTGCTCTCAGTGATCGGCATATAATGATCATCGACTAAAAATGCTTCTCGAAAAGCCATAGAAAAAGCTGATTTTTCAGTAAAAGGACGTGACGCTAACGAGACTGCAATCTCGTACTTTTTTTCCTTTTCATAAGTTAGTCCAAGTCTCTGGCAGAGGTCTAACAACCGGGCATCCTCCGCCTCATAAAGAACATCAGTTAACCGACTTTTATTCTGCAGTAGCGAATTCCCAAAAATAGCATCGAGCATCCGTTCCAATGAGCCTCGATCAATACAACCAATCTGTGAATAATCGATCTCACGACCAAGCCACTTCGTGATAATAGTTGTAGAAAGAGATTTAATAAACCTCACTCAATATCACCTAGATTAATATGTGCTTCTAATTTGGCAAGATGCTCAGACGCTTTCTTCTCAGCCTCTGCTCTAATAACTTTATTTTGTGCTTTGGGTTTTTCAGTAGGCATAGCTTCTCTAATTTGGGGCCCTACCTGTTTCTTGTAGCCAAATATAAGTGTGGATTGAACTCTCTCACGCGCATTGCCAAAGTATTCATTAAATTTTGACGTTTCCAACTCACCTCTAGCAGCTGCCTGGGCGGAAATAAGCATAACCAGCAAACCACCGAAAGCTCCCTTTGCGTCATTTAGACGATAATTAATCGTCGATTCTTGATGACTCCGCGTGATTTGAATATGAAAAGTAGCGACCTGTTTAGCTACCTGCGACGCGCCTCGCCCAAAATTACCAAACCAGCCCTGAGTGTACAGTTCATTTAATCTATCCGTAAACCAGACTGCATAGGCCGTAAAATCATTAAACCCTAAATCTCGCCTCAGATGCTCGTATAGGTGACCACATGCGTACATTATTCCGCGCATACCGATGTCTAATTGGAGAAGGTCTGGAATTTTGCTATATGCATCGTTGATGTCCTCTTCAATTTGCATTTCAACCCCTCCAATTATCTCAGCCAGCGTGTGGTGAGCTTTGCTAGCTCCAAATCTAAATTGCTGGAATGCATGTCGAGTATTGGGGGCTTTCTCAATGAATGATTTTTCAATATTACGTACCTCCGCTCCATAACATCTCAAAGGCTCAAATCGCTCCAGTAGATGTGCTAGCCCTGGAAGAATATGAGTATTGAATTGCTCACGCAAAGTCTTAATGTTAGCTGGCGCCAAAGACTTAGTATTAAATGCATTTTTCAGGGCTCTGGTGTTTCCTATTGGCTCTACATGCAGCATGTACTGCTGATCAGCAGACCAGTTTTCACCAAGAATATAATGCTCCAACCAATCTCTTATGTCGGCAACCGACGTCAATGCTCCTACCACTCTTTGTGTTCGAGAATTTTTCTGAGCCCCCCGCCAGTTGAAAACAAATAGGGGTAGAATGTCGGGATTGGGATCGCTTTTACAATCATTGCTATGAAAATGCTGAACGAACTCCTGCGTGCATATTTCATTTACTAGAGAATCATTGAGGAGAATTTGACGGGTAGGAGTCGGGGCTTTTGCTTCAGTGTTTATATAAACAAATGTTCTTCGAATAACATCTAAAGTGCGTTGGTTTTGTGTTTTTTCTGCGTCTATGGAGCGAACACCAAATATAACTACCGGAATAGACCAGTTGTCAAAATCTATATGCTTACGACCCGCCTTGTCATCCCAAATGTTCTTTAGCGCCTGAAGCCTATGCTGGCCATCAATGGCAACAAGCTTCATGGCCAAGTCATCCCATTCAACGACACCATTTTCATGACTGTCTGTCACATGCCGAAAACGAAATTTTCCTCCATTCTCTAAACATTGATATGGATGGCCATCGATCTCTTGAGAAGTATAATCCATCTCGGGAATCACAGCAGTGAAATCGTTCTTCCCCGCCTGAGGGGGAATAAATGTGAGTGTCAATGGATTAAAGAACTTAATAGAATTTTCATCTAAAAGATATGGAACAAGACCTTCAGAAACGCGCTCAATATCTACCTCGCGTTGAAATAAATCCCTGACCTCCCATTGTTCACTCCCTTCAATGTCTCCTACTAATGCAATTTTGTCTAACTCCTCTGGCCTAATCGTGGTCTGCACGAAAAATATTTGAGCACCTCCGCCCTGCCCAAACTCTCCGAAAACACCGCTTAATGATTGATTATAGGCTGCTCTTGGTTTCACTATAATAGGCATTTCAAGTTCCTTTATTGTTTACTAAATGGTGGTAGCGAAGACTTCATTAAGATATGTTCAAGCAAAAAATTCATGTCCTTACCATCAGAATTATTAATAAGCTCATCCGCCATGACATTCTCGGAGCTAACATCTAATGACAAACAGCAAAATATGAGGTCACTAACAGCCAATCCAATTCCGTGTGCAAATGAGAACCCTTCGAACCTGGTTTTAAATGTTGAATCAGTCGTATGGGACGTATAGCGCTGCATCAAATCATTAGATTTTCCAATATAAAGCGGTGGCATGAATAAACTGGCCGCAATTAAGGATTCGCGGAATATCTTTTTCCTTTCCTCATTAGCTTGAACTTTACTCCAGATATCTTCACAGGCAGATGGTAATTTTCCATCAGGAGAAATCTCAACCTCGGCCGTCAAAGAGATAGACTGCCAGCTTCTGGTTTTTCTGTCCTCCGTATGAATTTTCTCTGTTAAATTTGATTTTCCTGAAAATAAAGAGTCCAAGGCAAATACCTTTCTATAACAATCAGCTAAGTCCTGAGCTTTTTCATAGTCATCAAACATGTATAGAGGGAAAAACCATGCGTATGTCCCAGGCAGTCCCGGAATGTCATGACGATCTTGATAAGTAAATATCTTGAATCGGTTATTAAAGGTATTTAAGACATCCATAGTTACTCTTCCAGAGCACGAAAATAAGCGTACTGCAAGGTCTCATGCAGATGAGGCTTTGATTTTTTAAGTTCAGCCAAGGCTAGAGAAAACATGTACATATCGTCTTTATATCCATGCTCGGGATCAATATCTGGGATAACATCGTAAGGGTCACATAAATATGAAACTGCAACTAACATGAGATATTTGCTGCTCGAATCTACGCCTTCCTTAACGATAATTTCTGAGGTGCTGGCCTTAGTGATTGCTAGCAGTGATCTCTGATATTTATCATCACTGCGTTCTAGCCTTTCTAGCTTTTTTTTCACCAGACTAAGGGAGGGCTTTAACAGATCAATCGACCGGTCGGACATCAACTTATCAAATATCTCCTTAACCTCTCGCCTGTCGTCGACAGATAGCTGTTTTCTTACCTCTGTAAATATAATCATAAAATCAAAGGCTGCAGATTAAGCACGCCTGATCCTCCGGGTCATCATCGTCTTGCTGTTTCAAAATTTCCTGCCAGCGAGCTGAATTAATGTCATTTGAGGATGCAATAATCCCCTTTTCGTCTCTACGCTTTTCAGCTTTGGCTACAACTTCGTCTAGTGTTCCAGCCTGACTCCATGTGTATGTTCCTGAACCAACTAACCGTTTATCCGCAACATCCATATCATAGCGCTCACGCTGTCTCTCTTCATACTTCTTGGCCTTTGCAAATAATTCTGGGTGATTTTCCTTTAAGCCCAACCATTCATCTTGTCTTTGGAAGAAGCAAAAATAACAGCCTGATCTAGAACGCCATTTGTAATATTCAGGGATTCCTACAGTGTCCTCAAGCAATCTGAAAATATCATCCTTCACTAACCCATCATCTATGAACGGAAATACCGCCTTAATAGTTTCTTTTGAACTGATATAGCCTTCTCTGTTCTCATCAGCTCTTATTCCCACATAGCTTATGACAGGATCGTCTTTAACAAACTGCTCAAAAGGCTTGATCTTCATTGTACGAGTACACCAGCGCTGGCGGGCAGAAGGCAACATGTCGTTATGCACCTTCAACCAATGATCAAATTCTCTTCCTGTACCAAGGCGAACAATCGGCTTGGCTAGGTAGGTCTCGAGCTTGTCTAAAAATTCATAGGCTTCTTTAAGTTCCGCGCCTGTATCCGAAAAGAAATACTCGACCTTTTGATGAATTTCTGGGTACTGATCTTTGATATAAATGGCGAGAGCGGCACTGTCTTTACCGCCCGACAAGCCTAAAACATGCCGTACATTATCGGCAGGAGAACTGACTTGCTCTGAAAAGTGGCTCATCTCACTTCCCCTCCTGATAATTATTGGTCAGAGTAGTTTGGTTTTTTTGCCCTTTTTCAGATTCTCGCTTATTTACGAGGAACTTATCGACTACCTGAGCCAAGGCAACTAGCTGCAGCTCTTGAAGCGCCTTATCATTCGATTTCGGAAGCACAGCCTCTAAAGACTCTCTAATAGATTTGGCATGCTCTTCTTTGGCTTTATCAACTGTTATCACCTCATCGATGAAGTCACTGCCTTTTCTCAGTGACTTGAGTAGATACACATCAAAATCACCATCGGCATGCTCTGCAAAACGACGTTCTTCAGCGGCTAACTTAAATAGCTCAGTCAATCTTCTCGATAGTTGGGCTAACTTATAGTCGGCCTCGTCCTTATCAGTGTCAGTCCATTTTTGGCTTGGTTTGGACCCTAGAAACATTAAAATGTTCTCGAACCACTGATTATCATCAGTATCGTCTCGATTAATTCTTACTAGGAGCCCACGTACGCCCTTTGCGTCAAGTGTATAATTCTCCAAACCTGCACAGCGGCCTTTACTCTGCTCTCGTAATTTTTCAAGTGCCACTTTTGGTTCAAGCCCAAGAGTTTCTGCAAACCTAGACTGCATTCCAGTGACTAGGGTTTGGTGAGCCTGGTTGAGTTCTCGGAGAACATCAGTCAGATCTTCCGCAAATCCTTCTATAGCCTTTTCATCGTTAACAAGGTTTTGGTAACCGAGTGCTTTGGGTAACCCTGAAAATATTAATCTCTCTGGAGACTTTGATAAGTTAAATGCAGCTCTAACGGCAATAGCTTTGTCGGAAAGGCTATGTTTTGTTTTAAGGGTATATTCCGGTAGATTGCCCATAAAGCTAGCCAGTGGCTTTGCGATATCCAAAATTGTTTTTGGCTCTGCCCCACCACTGATTACCTTGCAGTACTGATTGAAGATAGATGCATTAAGTCCATCAATTTTAAACCGCTGAACACTAAATTGATCCGGGCGTTTTACAAACCTCTCCAGTAACTCCTGATTAAATCCAGGAATGTATTTGCGCTCTTCATAAAGCGCAAGCTCATGCTCATTAGCTAAATAAACCGATAGCCATAACACAGGCAGCAGGCCCGCCTTAATCCCATAGGGTGGCGATATTAACTCGGCATTTATATCAGTGAATGGTCGAGCCGCTGAGTCTGTAGAAGCAAAAAATTCCTCAACTCTCTCCCAGGCAGCTAGCAGTGAGCTGCCCTTAGGAGGCTTGCATAGAGCCCACTTGCCACCAACTTGCCTGTGTATTTGCGTTTCACGCAAAACAGACCGATAAATGGCCTTTTCAGGTGGGAACTTAGCGATCCCTAGATCAGCCTTATCGGCATCAGTAAGTAATAAATTCAGTAGCTTGTTTCTAGCTGCAGCCGCTTGGGATGATGGCTTATCTCTATTGATGAGTTCGTTGTGGACTACTGGCGCTTTGGGGAAGATGGTTTGCAATACTTCAGACAGACGTATTTGGAATTCACGTCTGTTGTTTACCTGTATTGAGCTCCCATTAAATGTCCATTCACTGTTCTGTGGATTGGTGATTAGCTGATCAATGTGTCTTATTTCAGCTTGAGAGATGGACGAAAGCCGGGTCTCAAACTCTTTCTTAGCCACAGGGTCTTCTGAAAGCTGCTTGGCAGATCTGCCAATGGCCTCTAGCGCGAGGCGCTCAGATACTAATCCTCTTAAAGACTGGCCTCCATCATGGTGAGCGACTAGGCCTATCTTGGACAGATGCTGTTTTGCTGATGACTTAAATAGCTTTTTATCATCCTGACCTGACGACAAGAATATAAAAATTTGCGGTATTTTTTGAGGCGCCGCTTTTGTGTACGTTAATGCGTCAACAAAGGTAAGCGTGAAATAACGCAGGGCGCCATTTTCAATACTGTACTTTCGTGCCACTAGTGGTGGCAAAGACTGGTTCTCGCTCACCTTCTCAGCTAGAGAGAATGGACCCTGTTGATTTATTTGCGCTTGAAGCTCGCCTTCTAAATCGAAATCACTGCCCTGCCAGACACGGTATTCGTTATTGAACCGACGATGAACTAGGGCTGACAACTTTGTTAGTTTAGAGAGCGCAGTTTTGCCCTTGGTCCCGAAACTAGCCTCAATAGTCTCCGTTGATGCGCGCATGCTTCCGCGATTACCAAGCAAATTAATAAGGCCTACTGTTTTGAGTACTGCCATCTCGACTACTGAAACATCATTGACTCGTTCTATAACCGATACTGACTCAGCCCAGCGTCGTTGAGTTAAATAGTCTCCATTAACCGAGGGTTGATTCGATAAGAAGTAATCGAAGATATGATCGGGCGTTATAAATTCTCCAGGCTGCTCCAGCCTATCAAGCATATCTTTAAAGCCGCTTTGCTCGCGACTACCGAGATAACTGAATAGTGTGCGTTCATTCTGAGATATAAGCTGACAGAGCTGGGGAAGAATCATCGCACTAAGCGGATGAAGAGGATAAAGGCCCCTAAACAAATTCTGAGACTCTGCCTTCTTTAGGCTTGAGGGTAATATGCCCTCAGCAGCCAAAATATCGATCGACTTAGCGATAGTGCTATTAATGAGTTTTTCAGCGTCTTTACTAAAAGGCTTCTGCGAAACTGCCGCATCAACTACGCGCAAGGTCTGCTCTGCCGACTCTAAGAATGGGACCTCTTCAAATCTACCCTGAATTTTGGCCCATTCGTTTTTGAGCGACTCGCCCACACCTCGGGCATATTGTTCAATCGATTGATGCAGCAGTACTAGCAATAAAATTTTGGTTGAGTGCCCAGCATGGGCATGCTCGGCCAACGCCTGCAATAGGAAGGCATCATTGACACCAAGAGCACGTGATTCAAATTCAAGAAACTTTCCAAACTCATCGAACACTATCATCATGCCGGGACAACCGACCTTGGATAACGCTGTTTGGCAAGATTTTGTTAACTCCACCAACTCGGAAACGGACACTTCACCTAAAGATGAAAATTGGGCCATCTCAGCTAACACTGAAGGCTTTTTGCCTTTGCGGCCCTGCCAATAATCAGACATAGCTTCCTGAAGGCCACGCAGATATCTCATTGAAAGCCTTTCAGGTGTTCCTGAAATTAACACCTCTACATAGCCCTGCGTTCCCTTAGTTTCCACGCGCAGTGTGGCCTCTAGTTCAGGATCAGTCTTTTTGAGTACCTTCCTAGCCACTTTCGTCTTTTTTAAACTAGGGTCTGCAAGCAGATGCGATAAGAACAACGCAAATGAAGATTTGCCTGACCCATATGGGCCAACTAATGACCAGGCTCGAGGAAGATCAGTCTCTGAAAATCTGCTGGTGATGGTGGCTAATGTTCTAAGAGCTCTCGATGTGGGTATATAGCCAAGATCAAGACTGTCTGACTGCGAGTCTCTTTCAAGATTGACTGAACGAGTATACCTAGCTGAAACTTTTACCTGTGATGCAATACTCATGCTGCACACCCCAGATCTTTTGAGCTCTTTTGGTAATACGCTTCAAGCAGCTGAGTTGCAGATAGAGGCTCATTAAGATACAACTGCCTTAATCCCGCTGTGTCTCTCAGCACGAAATTGTCTGAATACTGCCTTGCTAGCTCTTCGATTTTCAACATAAAGGAGGCTTCGTTTAGTCGAAATACTGATCCAGGCGACACGAAGTCCTCCGCTGAGTGCACAAGCTCCTCAATAGGCATTATTTTCAAATCACGGAAATCCATCAACTGCAAAACAGCAAAGCCTACAATTTCACTCGGCAGATCAGAGTGATCCTGAAATGTTGAGGTGTATCCTGACTTACCATGCTCAAAAATCAGACCTAACTCCGACAAAGGAGAGTCTAGGACATCCTCCGCTACTACAGCCATTTGCGTTTTGGCATAAAGCCTAGCTAAGACGGATATATCGTTTTTTAGGGTCGCTGCAGCTGGGCGCTTTTTGAGCATTGATTCTTGAAGGAAACTACTCAAGGCGGCTCGGAGCTCTCCTTGATCGAAGTTTGCTTTATGATATTTACTGAAAAACCAAGAGATAGCTGTCGCCATCTCAGTATTAGAAGCAAGTAGCCAATGGAGCAACCATAACGTCCCCTGATCTTCCAAAAAAGGATCTTCACCCGACTCCGCGTCAAATAGAAACATACCTAAGTCCGTCGGATGATTACTTATAGGATCGATAAGTTGAGCGGCTCGCATCCAATAACGGATGGACTGCACCATGTTTTTCCCAACTCCCAGAGTCACAGTCGCCGAATCCAAATCTTCAAATAAATCACTATTAACTTGGAATGCGGAAAATCCTTTACTCAACCAAGCAAATCGGAGATGAAATGTTTCATGACGACCAAACGCAAATCGATCAGCATTAAATCTCATAGTGACATCTCAGAAAGGTCGTCTGCATTATTGCTGGGAAAGCGAATTGGCATTTGAGATTTCCCTGCTAGATATCCATCAACCTGCTCCAAAAACCACTGCTTTAGGTTAGAGTCATCTTTACCAAGCGACTGATACAGTTCTTGCTTTAGTGTAGGGTCGATCTCAATAACAATTCGTCCGCTTTTTCCGACAGGCATATCTAAAAGTCTCTATGTTACATAACATGGCTATGTAACATAGCGCACTTTAATAACTAATTAAAGTACGATAGCATCGGTCAATTCAAAAGTGAATAACTCTATGCATGATTGCTTAAACTTGACTGTTTTGACCAAGGATTTACTAACCGCACAGAGCGATATTATCGTTATTTCAGCCAATCCATCTTTACTCGCAGGAAGTGGCATTTCTGGCATTATCCACAAAGCCGCGGGGCCCCAACTCCATGCTGCAGCTCAGTCATTCGCCCCACTCACGCCTGGGCAAGCAATCATCACCCCCGGCTTTTATTTATCAGCACAATATGTAATCCATACCGTCTGCCCAAGGTATATGGATGGCCAGCGAGGTGAATCTGAGCAGCTTTATCACGCCTACACATCCGCATTGGCACTGCACAGTCAAGTACCTGACGCTAAAAGTATTGCCTTTGTTTCTATGGGGACCGGTGTCTATAAGTGGCCAGTGGAGTTAGCCGCTGATATTGCAGTAAAAGCACTATTAACGAGCACGTTTGAGGAGACGTTGATGTGCGTTGTAGAAGAAAAGACCAGGTTGATCTATCAAGCGGCTTTAGACCGCTACATGTAGGCTAAATTTTTGCAGAAATTTTTTTAGACCCTAGTAAGCGCTCAATATATCTACCCCACCCCAATGACAAGACCCACCTTCCCCCTTTTATCCATCTGGAACCTTGTTTTCGAATTTAGCGTTGGAACCTTGTCTCAAAATACGAGCAGATAGGGTTCGATGCTCGCGAAGCACGGTTCAAGGCCCTCAATCACCACACCATGAAACTCTAACGGAGAAAGCCATGCACGAAGAACTATTTCCCAATGTGTCCTTCACGGACAAAGTAGCGATCCACTTTGAAGATGGATCAATTCTTGAATTAAAGCACTTGTACCACGACGACTCTGCACTAAATACAGTCTTGTGGGAAAACGTAGTCGACTGCCACGAAATCTAACGGAGAAAGCCCATGAAACATTTACGACGCAAGAATCGTAGATCGCGGTTCACGGTCAGCGAATCAGACATCCTGTTTGGTGGTGCGTTGCTCGTGCTCACGCTCGTCAAGTCCCTCGCCTTCAA
>Ga0209199_1001235_pt1 | contig 31543 bp, 31 predicted proteins | sample COGITO_mtgs_1105_7_FD_184805 | JGI IMG/M metagenome (GOLD analysis project Ga0209199, IMG submission 184805) | Pelagic marine microbial communities from North Sea - COGITO_mtgs_110523 (SPAdes) (version 2) | ecosystem: Environmental > Aquatic > Marine > Epipelagic ...
GATATAGCAGCAAAATTAGGAGTACCTTGTGTATTTATTAGATATAATCCAGATGATAAAACGAGTGATTATAATGTATTATTAGAAATGATAAAAGAATATTTAGAAAAAGATATGGATGAAATAGATTTTGATGAAGATATTAATGGTCATAAAAATATTGGATTAAAAACTGAATATCTATTCTATTGATTTCACAAAATATAATATTATTAAATTATATATATCTAAAAAAGATTTCAGGTTTATATCATTATAAGCTATCTTTTTTTTAAACAATTAAAAAATAATTTGAAAACATTATTGGATATTAGTTATAAAATAGTATATTATGGAGATTTTTGATCCATATCCTGTTGAAACGAAATGGAGGGATATTTTACCTGTAACTTCTTCATTGATTTTTCTCAGGTATGGTTTGATGTCTGAATTAATCCAACCATTGGTTCAAAAATATCGGTTGCGTGATCGGACTGAAAAAATCACAAAATTAGTACAAGGAACTACGAATGATCGTCTAGATGCTATGGTTGATTGGATGAAATATATTCTACCCGCCGATAAAATGGCAAAATTACCTCAAGCATTTTGGAGTGGATCCAAGGGTAACAAAAACCGAAGAATCGAATGGTATATCAGATGTGGTATAAGCATTCAATATTTACAATTAACATATGAAAGGTTTATTAAAGGTCCGCCTCAATTTTCCAAAGGTGATCGTGTAACTGAAAGAAATGGGAGCATGATTCTCGGTCGTATTGTTTTACATTCTACAAAAAGGTGGATTATGTGTTATCATTGTGCGTATAAATATTTACCAGGAGATAAATCTTATATTGAATGGGATAAATATTGGGGACATATCTCAGTTATGAACTCACATAGACCATTTAAAATTGATATTATAAAAGTAGATCCTTGGAAAGTTAAGAAAGTGGGTGTAGATACACCTGAAGATGAAAAAAAGCGTAATAAATTTGTAGAAGATTACAATAATGAATATGATAAAAGAATGTTATTTTGGAAAACACATTTGGAATATCAATCCGTTCAAATATGTTATAGAACATGGATGTGGCAAAAGTTAGATGTATGGAATCTTGAAAATATCCCGAAAGCGAGACATCGACATCCACAACATAAAATCATATGGGATAATGCTTGGAATCAAATAATTGGTATCATCCAATCATTAAAATAAAAAAAATTGTGAATAAATTGTGAAAAAAAATGTGAAAAAAAATGTGATATATTTTTTTTGTATAAATTCCTTACAAATTTAATTTGAAAACATTATAAGAATTTGTATAAAAAAATCAATAAAAACCAACAATGGATAATATTTTCCATACAGAGGAAATGATTGATATCATCGGGACGATTAAATTGGGAATGGGTGAGAAAAAATTGAGCGAACCCAACCCCGAAGATACAGAGGAAGAGACGAAGGTTGAAAGTATATGTAAGCATTACAATTTGAAACTTGGGAAACTTTCAATGATTCATGAATCAGATAAAGATTGGATCATTGACAAAGAAACATTGTTTGATTATCTCGACAAGTCTATCAAATGTGAAGGGGAATGGGGGTTTAACTTCCGGAGGTTCATTTACAACAACGATAAGTATAACCAGTGGTCTAGGCAATTTATACTAGAGAATAACATAAGTGTTCGGAAAAATAAATATACAAGCAATCTGGTTGTTGGGGCTGGGTTGAATTGGGCGAATTGGAAACGAGACAAAAAATTTATATGCGGTTCGTTCCATCTTATAAAACAGATATACGACATGATGAAGAAGAGGCAAAAATGAATAAAAAAAAACTAAAAAAAATCTAAACAAAAAAACAAGTTGTTTGTTTTTTTTATATCCAATTTAAAGACTTAAAAATATTTATCATTAATCTCTCTATAACATCAACTGTCATTGAATTACCTATCCTTATTTTTAATTGATGATTAGATACATTTTGGGGTTTTTTATATGTTTCTGGAAATCCTTGTAATTTTAAATATTCTTTAATAGTAGCTTTCCTTTGTTTAGGGACACACCACATATTAGGTTGAGCAGTAATACAAGGTGCCCATTGATTAGAATTGGGAAAATTGGCTTTTCTGAAACCAATATCAATGAATATTGAATCTTTGGGAATATTTTTAAATAATTCAATATTTGTAGATTTAATGATATTTATATCATTACAAGATTCATCAATAAATTCTATTAATGGTTTCATTGTAATGTTATCTGGAAATACAAATTTATCGATTATTTTTGTTTTAAGTATTCCAATAATATATAATCGATCTCTACATTGTGGGATACCTTGATCTTTACTATTAATTACTTTCCAATTTATATCATATAGGTTATTTTTATTTAATCTATTTAATATATCATTGAAATAATATCCATTATTTAATGTAACAAGTGTTTTAACATTTTCTAAAATAAAACAACTAGGTTTCTTTTTAAAAATTACATCTAAGCAATTTTCAAATAAATTTAATCTTGGATCAACGTTTGTTTTAAATTTATTAGCTCTACTATAAGGTTGACATGGAAATCCCGATACATACATATCTATATCGGGAACTTCTTCAATATCTCTCGTTTGAATATCTCCAAATATTATTTCAGGTTCGTTATTTTCTTTAATACAATCAATAGCATATTTATTGGTTTCGGAAGAAAATTTATGTTTAAATGATAATTTATTATTTATACAAATTTTCTTTAAAGCTTCAATAGGAGCTTCAATTCCACTACAATCTGTCCCAATATGAATTAACATAATACTATTTATATATAAATAAATATAATAAGAACATGCTTTTATAACCATTTAACCCAAGGATTATTTTCATAACATTCTATATGTATATCACTTAAACAAGCAATTAAATATATATATCCTAATTTTTTATTACCTTCTTCAATTGAATTTTCAAATTTATTAATATCATCAATTAATATATTTAATATAGCTTCAATTTTTAGTTTATGCATACGCCCTAAAGGATAATTAAATACTATCCCAGTTGGTGGAATTATTTCTCTTTTTTGTTCTTGTGTCATCTGTGTTCTATAATTCCACATATCTTCTAATAATTTATATAATTGGATTAATTTTGTTTTGTCTAATGATTCCAACCATTCACTATTAAAAGTATATCCAGATTGAGTAATATTAACACTTAAATCAATTAATTTACGTTTTACTTTTTCTTTTAGATCTTTGAATTCATATTCTTCAATGATAACTTCTTTTTTCTTTTTTTTTAATATTGATATTAATTTAGAAACTTCTTCATAAACAAAATTAGGAAATTCATTTCGGGTATATGGATTTGATTTTTTTGTTATTAATAATTTATTAATACTTCTTATATCAAAATACCAAACACTATCTTCTGAATCACGATAAGAATAAAAATAATCTTTATCTGAATCTTTAATATCAATCATAAATAAAAAGTCTTCTTCATTTTTACAAAGTTTATTGTTTAAAAATCCTGGACCTCTTAATTTAGATTCTTTCTTTTCTACAAATAATTTAATATATTTTTGAATCAATATAATTTTATCTATATTATCTAGATAAAAATATGTATTTTGAAGTAATTTAAATATGATTTTTTTATTTAATTTTTTTAATTGTTTCATATTTTTAGAACTTTCATTGGGATAAAATACATGAAAGGTATTAAAAATATCATTCTTTAAATAATCATTTTCTTTACACGTGAATCGTTCTTTAATTATAATATTATTTTCGCACAAATATCTTTTTCTATCTTTGAATGAATATCCGCCATATTTTTTCATAATATAATAAATTATATAAATAATTATATAAATTATTATTTAAATTATTATTTTAATTATTATTTTAATTGATCAATTTTTTTAGAATCACTGGGACCTAAAAATCTTTCATCTATTTCATTACATTTGATTAGTTTTTCTCTCAAATAACAAACAAAAGTCAATCTAGTATATTTTTCATAGATACCAACTGTACCAACTTTAGGGTTGTCTTTAAAATCGGGTTTCATCTGTTCATTGAAATTTTTTTGTTCTTCAGTTTCATACATTGGTGTATTAGAATGCCATTGATGAACATCCATTGCCAAAAAATCTTTTGTTCTTACATCTACTGCTACCCCAAATTGGGGCAATATGGTATAAGCTCCACTATATTGACCTCGTTCTATAACTGATAAATTACCAAACCCTTCTTTATAATCACCAGCATCTCTATGTAATGCTGTTCTAAAATTTCTATTGATAGTTATAGTTGAGAAACAAGTATCATTAATTTTAAAGTCGGGTTTTTCATTAGATCTTTCATATTGTTTTCTATGCGATTCGGGGACTAATTCTTTATATAATTCATCAATTTTTTCAATAAATGGTAATCCTTCATTATATTTATCATAATTAGTCCTAGTAAAATGTGTTAATCTACAGGGTAATTTAGAAAAATTATTTGATTCTTCATAAAATCCTATTGGATTAGAAGCTACTTGATTATTCACTTTCATTTTACTTTTTTTACCATCTTTTAACATATAACCCGTAGACCATTTATTAGTATCTGTTATTTCACGTTTTCTCCAATACGTCCCTTCCTTATCTATGGGACCCGCTGATGCTCCTCTTCCTCTGGATGGTTTAGCTAAATTTTTATAAGAATCCCATCCAATTTTAATTAAATCATCTTTAATAACATTTTTTCTAAATTTTAATAATAGTTTTTTATCATCACCATCCATATAATAAACATCTGTATCTGAATCGACAACAGGGAATTTCATATAACCTTCACTTATCCAAGTTCCTTCTAACTTTTTCACTTCTATATCGGTTAAAAATTTTTTCGTGATAATTTCTTTTATATTATTTTCAATGATATCATTATTTTCCATATATTATATAAAAGATAAAAAATTTAGAAAAATAAATATTTAAATTAAATGTGTGTTATATTTGGTTTTTGTGTCATTTCTCCAAGATATTCATCGACTTCACCTATATATAAAATATTCTCGTTATCGGGATAAGGATTTTTTTTATCAGATGTTATAAATGTTACTTCTTTGTATATATTATCTTTGAAACAACTAAAAATTTTATTTCGAATATATATATTATCTCTCCCCGTGATTAACCATCCATGAAATGAATTTTTTTTACTTTTCAATCTATTTAGTCTATTATTCTTCGCGTTATAAACTTCATCCATTTTTTTTATAATAATATTATTAATAAATATTTAAATATTATATCTTATAAATAATAAAATGAAATTATTATCATTCGATATTGGAATTAAAAATCTGGCTTATTGTGTAATATGCAAAGAAACTCAAAAAATAGAAGATTGGGGAATAATTAATATGTCTTGTGATGATTTATGTTCCCATGTAAATACTAAGGGCGTTGTATGTGATAAATCAGCAACATATAAAACTACTAATGATATCTTATTATGTACAGGACATTCTAAATTAAAACAATATTCAAATGATAAATTAAAAAAAAATAAATCTAAAAACAATATGCATTCGTTGGGTGCTAAAATGGTAGAAGAATTAGATAAAATACCTTTATTAATAGAATGTGAAGAAGTCATAGTAGAAAATCAACCTGCTTTAAAAAATCCTACAATGAAATCAATACAAATGATGGTATATAGTTATTTTTTAATTAAATCTAAACCATTGGTATTAGAAATGATTAATGCTAGAAATAAATTAAAGGTATATAAAGGACCTGTTGTAAAAATACCTTGGGCAAATAATCAAAAAAATAAATATAAAATAAATAAATATTTAGCGGTAGAATATTGTAAATATATGATAGGTGAAGAAAAACAAGAATTTCAAGATTTATATGAAACAAGTAAAAAAAAAGATGATTTATCAGATTGTTATTTACAGGGTGTATATTTTATGAATAAATAATCTTATATCTTTTATATATTTTATATATTTTATATATATATATATATATATTATAATGAAAAACGAAGAAATACTGATTGTAATAATTGCATTTGTAATTGGTTATGTGTTAAATATGATTTTAAGACCAAACCATATAATCAAAAGAGATAAAATATCACACGATATTCATGTTAAGTCTAATCCTCCTGAATTGGGTACTAATTGTAAAGGATATTGTTTAAATAATAATATAAATCCACAAACGTTAATGATTCATAAGTCTGTGGGTGTTGAAGATTGTAAAAAAAAATGTCAAGAAAATAATGAATGTAAAGGGTTTAATTATAATACAGAATCAAACAATTGTTATTTGAAAAAACAAGAGTGTACAGGTATTGATCTTGAGCATTCTAACTTTATAAATAGTAATGTAAATTGCTCAACACCAACACCAGGAACACCAACACCGGGAACCCCAATATCAAATAATAAAACAACCTGTGGAGAATATATGAAAAACTATTATCCTGATTGGATAACATTAACGGATCCTAAAGATGAAGGTAATTTATGTTATATTAATGGAGATAATAAATTATGTTTAATTCATAAGGATATCGACACAAATAACATAAGAGGACCTTGTAAATTTAAATATAATAATAATAGAGATATAACTACATGTGAAAAATATGTTTATAATGATGATAATCCTGCGGGAAGTTATACTCCTCCTCCAAATTCCAAACAAAATACTAAATGTTGTGAAGCAATTTACTATAATGATGACCAAGATTTATATTGTAATTTTGGTATAGGAAAGGATGAAGAAAAAATGAAAGAATGTGTTAATATATGCAAGAAAAAAGAATGAATAATATTGTATATTACCCGCATTTAATATTCAATGTTAACGAAATTATCCGAAACCGTTGGGACAATATCTTAACATTCTTGCCGGTCCTCCCGAATTACAGTCACTTTTACACGATTCCAGCCATGCGTGTGTTTTAAGTCTTCTGTTCTCCGGAAGGGTGGGGAGATAATCGCAACACTTATTGCAATTTTAGACAGTTACCTCTGGTCCTGAAGTATGCTTATTTTTAACTGCCTTTAATTCTGCATTACCCTTGGCGGGGACTCTTGATAAATCACTTAGTAAACTTTGGTGTTTGTAAAAGTAGTATAAAAAGGCAATTAATAAAATAGCAATAATTCCGTGTTCAACCTTAAGATTCATTATTATATATACTATTAAAAATATTTTAAATTTTATGAATAAATAATTTTATAAATACATATAATTGGGTGGTTTATCTGTTTCAGGCAATCCCGAATCTAATAATTCTTTTAAATCTTGTTCTGTTAAGGTATAGGGTAACTTAAAATCTTCTAATTTATATGATAAATCAATATAACATGATTTTTTATCTTCATCATATAAAATATAATACATATTTATTTTAGATACAATCATATCTAAACAACGTTTTAGATTTCTAACTCCTTCTTCATTTTTAGTATAATCATTAATGATAATTTTTAAAATACCTTCTTCGATTATAACATTATCTTTTGTAAATTTGTAATTATTGTATATTTCAGGGATTAAATAATTATTGGCAATTTCTATTTTTTCTTCTAATTTAAATCCAGTTGTATGTATAACTTGCATTCTATCTTTTAAAATTTTATCAATTTTATGTTCATCATTAAATGAAAATATAAATAATATTTTGGATAGATCTATATTTACACCAGGAAAATAATTATCTTTATAAATTGAATTTTGAGATAAATCTGTTATATGGGTTAAAAAGTGTATAATTTCATCACCTTTACTTGTTTCACTAACTTTATCTAATTCATCAAAGTATATAATAGGATTCATACATTTAGTTTCAATTAATATATCAATTATTCTACCCCATGTTGATCCTTCATAAGTATAAGCATGACCATTAAAATAAGAAGAATCCGAAGATCCACCCAATGATATAAAAGCAAAAGGTCTATTAATTGCTTTAGCCACACCTTCTTTAATTAAAGTAGTTTTACCATTACCCATAGGTCCTTGTAAGGCTAAAATATTTCCACAAGAATCAGGATTCTGTATCCATTTGCACATAACTTGGAGGATATATGATTTAGCTTTATCATGTCCATAGATTGCTTCATTTAATTTAGAATGGGCTTGCTTTAAAAAATCCTTTTTTTCTTGTATGGAAGAATCAATATTGGTTGTTAAATTAATATATGTATTAAATGGAATTTTAAGAATACCATCTATCCAATGTTTCATTTTAGAATATTCACCCATAGAATTATCAAGTTGATTTAGTTTGTTTATATTATACATTGTTAAAGCACGAGTATCATCATCCATACCAGAATTTAATACTTTAAATTTAAATGGGATTTGAGTTCCATTGATATTTTTAATTTTTGACAATTGTCCTAAATATTTAATTTTAAGATCTTTAGATAATTTTTTAAAATATGAAAAATCATTTTCATATAAATCTTCAGAATTATCTTTACTCTCTAAATTTTTACAATGTTTTAAATATTCTTTGTCTTGTTCATCATTATTATCTTTTTCTTTTTCCTCTGATATCTTATTTGCTTCATAAATTAGTTTTTTGGTTATAATATTTATAAAATCTTGATTTTCTTCACTTGATGAAGAATCTATATGTAAGTCATTCATATCTAAATCTTCTTCATCTTCTTCATCTTCTTCACTACTACTTTCTTCGCTCCCATAAATATAATCTGAATCTTCTGAATCATTTTCATCTTCTTCAGAATCATCTGATAATCCTTGTTTAGATTTAGGTGTAGAATCTCCTGAATTATTATCACCATTATTTAATATAATATTTTCATTTGTTAATCTCCTTTTTTTAGATCTGGTATTATATATAATTTCCATGTTATATATATTAATTATTAATTTTTAAATAATTTGAAATTAATATAAATAATTTAATTAACTTAAAAAAAAAGATATAATATAATATAATATAATATGAATGAACCAGGTATTAAAAGTGTAGATTCAGTTCAATTTAGTATATTAAGCCCAACTGAAATTAAAAGACGTTCTGTAGTAGAAATAACAAAACAAGATACATATGATAAAGATGATCCAGTTATCAAAGGTTTATATGATCCAAGAATGGGAGTTACTGATATGGGTAAAGTATGTAAAAGTTGTAGTCAAAAGAATGTAAATTGTCCGGGACATTTTGGTCATATTACACTTGCTAGACCTGTATATAATTTTCATTTTATAGATTATGTATTGAAAATTTTAAATTGTATATGTTTCAAATGTTCCAAATTGCTTTTGAATAAAGATAATATATATGTTGATCGTGGTTCTAAAAAAAATCCAAAAAATAAATTTACTGAAATAAATACTGAAACTAAAAAAATAACAAGATGTGGTCAAGAAACTTCAGATGGTTGTAATTGTAAACAACCTGAAAAATATAAATGGAGTGGTTTAGATGGAATAAAAGCTATATTTAAAGGTTTAGAAATGGAAGAAGTCCCATTGAGTGTTGAATATATTAAAACATTATTTGAAAGAATTAGTGATGAAGATTGTTTATTTATGGGTTTAAGTCCTTTATATTGTAGACCCGAGTGGTTAATATGTTCTGTTTTACCTGTCCCACCTCCAGCGATGAGACCTTCCGTTAAAAAAGATAATTCACAGCGTCAGGATGATGATTTAACACATAAATTGGTGGATATAATTAAATCAAATAATACTTTAAAAATAAAAATAGAATCTAATGCAAAGGAATCTATCATTGAAGATTTAACGAAAGTGGTTCAATATCATGTAGCTACACTTATAGATAATGAAATACCAAATTTACCTCCATCGGTACATAGATCTGGAAGATCTTTAAAGGCCGTTCGTCAAAGATTAAAGGGGAAAGAAGGTCGTATTAGGAATAATTTAATGGGGAAGCGGGTTGATTTCTCGGCTAGAAGTGTAATAACACCCGATCCCAATATAGAATTAGATCAATTGGGAGTTCCCAAAAAAATAGCAATTAATCTAACATTTCCAGACAAGGTTAATATAATTAATCGAGAAAAATTAATTAAATTAGTTAGGAATGGTCCGGATATTCATCCTGGTGTTAAAAGTATAATTAAAACTAATTCAATGAAGATTACGATAAGTGATATGAATAAAGATACAATAGAATTAGAATTGGGTGATATAGTAAATAGACATTTAATAGATGGTGATTGGGTATTATTTAATCGGCAACCTTCTTTACATCGTATGAGTATGATGGGTCATCGGGTTAAAGTAATGTCGGGGAATACATTCAGATTAAATATTAGTGTCACCCCCCCATATAATGCTGATTTTGATGGAGATGAAATGAATTTACATGCTCCACAATCGATAGCAACAAAAATAGAATTGAGGGATATAATGGGTGTTACATATCAAATAATTAGTCCGAGAGAAAATAAACCAATTATTACAATTGTTCAAGATACTTTGGTGGGTATTTATAAATTAACATCTAGTTATGAATTTAAATATATTAGTCCTAGAGAAGATACAATATTATATTTAAAAAATACTGATTGTATAAGTATCAATAAGGGAACAAATTTGGATGATGAAGATAGTATTCAAACTATTATGAATGAATCATCATATTTTACTAAAAAGCAGATGATGAATATTATTAGTGATGTATCAACATTTGATGGTTCTTATCCAAAGGCAGATTATATATATGAATCGGGTGGGAAAAAGATATATAGATGGACGGGTAAACAGATATTATCATATATTTTGCCCAAATATATTAACCTGAAAATGGGGAATAATATTTGCGATGATGATAAAGATATAATTAATTTTGTAAATATAATAAATGGTGTAGTTGAAAGTGGAACGTTTGACAAAACATTATTTACAAAGACATCTAAGGGACTTATTCATACTATATTTAATGATAATGGTTCAGATGGTCCCGAACGAACCAAAGATTTCATCGATGATTTACAAAAAATCATTAATTATTTTATATTAATAGAAGGATTTAGTGTTGGTATTAGTGATATGATAGTAAATACATCAACAATGGATAATATTAAAGGAATTATAGATGAAAAGAAAGAGGAAGTAAAATCAATTATGCAAGATATACATTTTAATATATTTGATAATTTTACAGGTAGTTCGAATAGAGATCATTTTGAGAGTAAAGTGAATGGGGTTTTAAATCAATCCATAAATCAAACAGGTAAATTGGTATTAGAGAATTTAAAACATGACAATAGAGCTAGTGCGATGATTAATTCTGGTTCTAAAGGTAAATTAACAAATATCTCCCAAATGGTAGCTTGTTTAGGGCAACAAAATGTAGATGGTAAACGGATACCCTATGGTTTTGAAGATAGAACTTTGCCTCATTTTAAAAAGTTTGATGATACTGCTGAAGCCAGGGGATATGTATCCAATTCATTTATATCGGGTCAAACCCCTCAAGAGTTTTTCTTTCATGCTATGGGTGGTCGCGAAGGTTTAATAGATACAGCAGTTAAAACATCAGCTACAGGATATATTCAGAGGAAATTGGTTAAATCGATGGAAGATTTAAAAGTAGAATATGATTTTTCGGTTAGAACATCTTCCGGTATCATTGTTCAATATATATATGGAGATGAGGGATTTGATTCTACAACTATTGAATCACAACCTTTATTAATCATAAATATGAAAATAGGTGATATAATTAAAAATTTCACATTTGACCCTGACGATGATTTAAGTAAATATTATACTGAAGAAATTATTCAAGAATTAAAAGAAAAGGATATGAAAAAAATATATGGGGACATTGCTATTAAATTAATTGAATATAGAAATTATATGATAACTAAAATATTTAATTATGAAATCAAAAATAATATATGGTTCCCCGTCCATATACAAAGGATAATTTCAAATATTTGTAAAAAAAATAAGAAAATATCAGATATATCCCCAATAGATATTTTGAAACAAAATGAAGAATTAAAAGAAGAATTATATGTATCTGATAATTTTAAATTAAATGAGATTTTAAATATGCTAATTGATATTCATTTAAATCCAAAATTATTGGTTAAACAATTTTATATTCAAAAAAATGAATATTTATTTATAATAGAAACAATTAAAAACAGATATAATCGGTCTATTGTAAATCCTGGTGAAATGGTTGGAACATTAGCAGCACAAAGTATAGGAGAACCAGCTACCCAAATGACATTAAATACGTTTCATTTCGCAGGTGTAAGTTCTAAATCTAATGTAACGAGAGGCATTCCAAGATTACAGGAATTATTATCTACTTCATCGAATTTATCATCTCCCTCTGTTAAGGTATATTTAAATTCCGAATATAAGTACAATAAACAAAAATGTAATTTTATAAAAAATAATTTAGAACATACTATATTAAATGATATCGTTAAAGATAGCTATATATATTATGATCCTAAACATACTAAATACGAATCATCAATACAACAAGATAATCAATTTTTAAAAATATATAAAGAATTTTTTGAACAGGAAGACGAAGAAGAAGATGATATACCACCATGGATTATAAGGTTCGTATTTGATAAAGAAAAAATGTTAGATAGGGGAATCATAATGGAAGATATTTATTTATGTATAATGCAAGAATATAATAATGATATAAAATTTGTATATTCTGATCAAAATTCTAAAGAATTAATTGGGAGAATATCAATTCACAAAAATATGAAAGGTTATTATGATGGTATAAATAATGTATATTCACAGACAGAAATTATTCCCATATTTAAAAAATATGAAGAAGAATTATTAATGAATGTAAGAATTAAAGGTATTGAAAATATAACAAATATAGTTATGAGTGAAGAGAATGTAGTTGTATATGATAAAGGTGAATATGATTATAAGAAAGAATGGGTTCTTGAAACTGATGGAACAAATTTATTAGAAATATTATCAAACAAGATGGTTAATTATATTAAGACTTCTTCTAACGATATAAATGAAATATATGATATATTAGGAATTGAAGCCGCGAGAAATAAATTAATTGAAGAGATTACATTATTAATAGAATATGATGGATCATATATTAATAGTAGACATATTGAATTGTTAGCAGAAACCATGACATTCTCGGGTTCACTGATATCTATTAATAGGCAGGGTATAAATAGGGGTGATATTGGACCTTTGGCTAAATGTTCATTTGAAGATACCACCGATCAATTAATTAAATCATCTGTATTTGGTGAAGTTGATAGATTAGATGGTGTATCAAGTAATATTATGATGGGTCAAAATATTCATGCTGGAACAAATAATTGTGAAATATTATTAGATGAAGATAAATTATTCGAACAATTGTTACAACAAGAACAAGAAGTCCCTGATGATTTGGACATACCATTAGATATCAGAGATGTAAATGATATATTAAATGAAATAGATGAAGATGATGTATGTGATATAGATTCTTTTAAAATGAGTCATGAATAAATTTAATCCCAATATAATTCTTTTATAGTTGTATAATCTAAATATTTTCTATTGTTATCAGTTATATATATAGTTAAGTGTTGATCAATAATGAATGGAGAACGACTCGTCCATTTATTTTTTTTTAATAAAATATTTAAATATTCAATTCTACCCAAAATTCCTTTGAAATTATTACCCCGTCTATTTTTAAAAGCCCATTCACATTGCATGGCTTCAGATTTATTTATAAATCCATCTATTATACATACTGGTTTCCAATCACTTTTTTTTTTAGTAAATTTTGCTCCACCAGATAACATAGAGTTATGTTGTTGAATTCTTCTTTCAAAATTATTGGTCATTCCAATATAATATAAATTATCAGATATAATTAGATAAACTAAATATGACATTATATTATATTATTATATATTATATTATATTAATGAATGGACCTTTCACATTTAAAGATCAAGAAACACTATATACAGACATGGAACAATTGAGAGATTCGGAAGAAACGTCTAATGATGATTATTCTAATAAAAATAAAGAAGATTTGATTAAAGAAATTCAACAACTAAAAGCAAAACAAAATAATTCTGATTTTTATAATTCAAGTAACCCTGTAAGTAGGCATAATATGTATAATATAAATAAATTACAAAGTTCAGATGGTAATATATATGGTGATAATAAAACAGCCGACTTTTTAAATTCGAGTGTATTTATAGAATGTGTAAATGCTATTATTAAAAAAGACGATGATGATGATGATAAATTTATTAATTTTTTCAAGACTAACAAAATATCAGAATATAAAAGTGAACATTTTTCATATATTAAAAATAAAGTAGATTCATTTTTAAAACTTGAACCTTCAAGTTATGAAAATTGTTTTAAAAAAATAAATAACTATAATGATATAGTTTGTTCGGGCGGTATTATATATTCCACCATTTATTTTATAACAAATATATTTACATTTTTTTCAACTAGTATTCAAGTTTCCAATATAAAATCAGGGACAGAAGATTATAAAAATTTAAAAAGACTTTATGATATATTCTTAAATAATCTAGATGCGATTATTAAAAAAACTATTGATATATCAAAGTATTTTGAAAATAAATTGTGCAAAGGTAAAACATCATCTATAACAACATTAGCTGAAGCAACATATGAGAATCTATTTAAAAATACAAAAACAACCAACATTAATTATAAATTATTTGATAAAGTAGATCTTAAGATTACTTTTTTGGAAAAATTAAGAAAAAGTTTTTTTGGTCAAATTATTATTTTTATAGCAATTGCATATATTTTTTATAAATTAATAAATATGTTAAATTAATATATGTCAGACAATCAAACGTCAAAAACTCAACCCGACGAAGAATTAAATGATAATGAAGAATTAAATGATAAAGGTGAAAAATATAAATTATATAGAGGTGATACATTTAAACGCACTCGTGGAGTGGATGGAGGTAGTGATATTGAAGAAGAATCAGACGAATCGGATTCTGAAGATGAATCGGATTCTGATGATGAAACTTTATATACTGAAGATGATGAAAAAATAATTGAAAAATTACATATGTTTGAACAGATGTTTGAAACTTTTTTAAAACCAATTATAACATTTTTTACTAAAATAAATTATAGTAATACATTTATCCAAATAAGTATTATAGTATCAATTGTATATATTATATCATCTATAATAAGTATGATACATATTAATGTAGATTACTCAAGATGATTATTAGGGGCCGAGATTATCCCACACATACTGATCCATATGTGTTATGTGAAACACAATTATTTCCAGCGCCCATTTCTTGACATTTTTTATCACCTTCGTCACCTTGGTTACAACATTTTACATACTTCGCCAAGTAGGGACGTATCCCCACAATTTTTGTACAATTATTATATTTATCTGTTTGTTCTTCAGATTTTCTTATATCAATAATTTCACCAATTTCACCAATTATTTTGTTAATTGTTTTTATATTATTTTTAATTGTTTCCCCGTGAAACTCTTTAAAAAACTTTTTCATCGACATACAGGCTTGATCATCTTCATCATCTTCATCACAAGCATCATATCCATCAATATCAATAATCGCACTAAAATTTGCACTTAAATTTTGTAACACTTGTAAATTATGATTTAATTGTTCAAGTGTTAAATCAGAAATATTACCACTACTACATTTTTCACCTTTTATACACTTTGTTTCACCATTTTTATTATCCTCTACACACGCGTAGCCTTCATAGTCATATTGGGTACCGCAATCATCACCATAATCCATCCCATCACATTTACCTTCCACAAGACCTCCCTCTAAAAAACTCAATGAAAGTCTACCTTTACAAGAAGTATCTGTATATTCCATATCCGTTCCACAGTAGGATTCAAGTTCTGACCCACCTCCGCCACCGGCCCCTGCATTTATTAAATAATTGTAACAATCTAATTTTGTTCTCCCATTTGAAAATTTAGATTCACTATTTTTTGGTTTAGATTCACCTGTTTTCTCAGATACTGAATGTAAATTTATATTATTTTTAACCTTATTATTCTTAAACTTATTATAATTATTAACCCTATCATCTATATCCGTATATTTTTTAAACATTTTAGGAAAGGTATATTCCAACAACTTACCCGTGAATGTTGACGTTCTTTTACCTTCAATCAAACTACCATGATAAATTTTATAAATAATATATAAACTTATTATTACAATTACAACCATCAATATATCATCTACCTTAATATTCATATATAATATATATAATATAAAAATTAAAATTAAATAAAATTATAAAAAAAATCACCACCATAAACGTGGTTTTATTTTTATATTATTGCGTATATCACTTTTTTTTATGGTTTTCTTTTCTTGAATATATTTGGTATCAAAAAAATAAATATTTTTAATATTTTCTTTTAACATAAAATCATAATCTATTATAACAGGTATATTGATAATATCTCGGTAAAGTTCTTTTATATTTTTAAGATTATATATCACAACATTTGTTCCAAATACATGTTTATTTTTAAAATCGTCATATTTATTAATTCCATTTCGATTTAATTTACAGGATGGATTTATACCTAAAATTATATTCCAATCTGTAATTTCCAATGGTTCTTTTAATTTATCTATGAATTTACTATCAAAAAAAGTATCGTCCTCTACAATTAAAACAAAATCATTTGTTTTTTTATTTTTATATTTGTTAAATAATCTGTTCAATATACATATATGAGAACAATAACAACCTGTAATCCCCGGTAGTTTATTAGCATTTTTACTATGTTTTATTTTATCTTTTATAAATTGATATTCAGTAGCATCACTTGGTTCTATCGCTCTAAATCTTGTAATTTGAATGTGTTTAAAATGAAAATTTAAAAAATTTTTTATATATTCATCTCTATCCGTGCGTTTATCTAAATTTATATATATAATTTCTTTTATATTATCATAAATATTCATATTAATAATAATAATATTTTTAAAACTATTAAAAAACATATGGAATATATCTAAATTCATCATTACTATATTTTTCAATATCATATTTATTCCCATTTACCTCTACATGATCTTTTTCATATAATTCTTGGCATCCGTGTTCATCGGTACATTTTCTTCCTTTTATAGTTATTGGTATTTTTAATGCTAAATCAGAATCAGTTGATGTATAATAATTCCACTGATTAGATCCCTGATAAGTTTGTCGCCCATATAATGGTTTAATATCTTTTAAATTATTTCTATTAGTTAATATCCCCATTTGTTGATATTCTGTTGGATATCCTCTAGTTCTTATATTAATAGGCATTTGTCTAACGGGTCTAATAACTCTATCATCATAAGTCCGATTATCTGACACAAACCCGGGCGCTTCCGTCCTTTCATGTAATCTATTTTCCGTGTAATCATTCTCATAAAATATTATATTTGGATTATCATTAAATGTTACAGTTTTTTTTAATTGTTTCTCAATTATTACAGGTTTCTCTATTTCTTTGTCTATTACTACAGGGGTTTCTATCTCTTTATATATGATAGTTGGTTTTTCTTTATAAATATTAATGATTAAATATATACCATAAAAGATTGGAATTAATAATAAAAAAATTATAAATATATAATTGTATTTCTTCATATTAATAGTAAATATATTTTTATAATAATAAATGTTTATTCGATTCAATTTTTAGATAACATTTATTAATTGTAACCTCTGATATATTACAAACTTCAGAAATTTTTTTCCTAGTAATATTTAATTTATAATATAATTATATATCAAAGATTAACATATAATTAAAATATTGTATAAGTATATATTATAATGAATCTGGAAGTTGAACATGGAATTATTGCTTTATTATTAATTGCCTTTTTATACTACTTTTTCACACACCAAAGTTTATTAAGTGATTTATTTAAAATATCTGATAAAGGTAATCCACAATTGAAGGTGGTTAAAAATAAACATACTAGGGGGTTAACTTGCGGGGTCATGTCTCTTTTTTCCAGTGAAACGTATGATCAGGTGTGCAAACCAACTCATGAAAACACTCAACCCTTGTGCCACGGATGTACCCCACCTTCCGATTAATATATAAATAAATATTAATAGTATATATATATTTTTATAATAATAAATGTTTATTCGATTCAATTTTTAGATAACATTTATTAATTGTAACCTCTGATATATTACAAACTTCAGAAATTTTTTTCCTAGTAATATTTAATTTATGTTCATTGATGTATAAATAAATACATCCTGCGGCAATTGATGGGGGTGTATTTTCAGAGATTATATTATTATCCATAGTTTTTTTAGATATCTCTTTAATTTTTATAACGTCATCTGTATTTATATTTAATTTATAACAAAATCTTTCTATAAAATCACACTGATTGATTGTATTATGTTTTTCAATTCTAGTATTATTACTATTTAATTGGAGTATCTCTTGGAGAGATTTAATACCTTTTGTAACTAAGACCGGTCTAATATCAAATATTTTTGCCATTTCTTTACTACTTCTTGGGACCTTGCAATTTTTACAAGCAAAATAAACACAAGCAGCTATCAAACCATTTCTATTATTACCCCTAGATATTTTCGTTTCTGATGCTATTGTATATAAAGAGTTTGCCTCTTTGATAATTATTAAAGGAATCCCATTCTTTTCACAAACAGCTTTAATATCATTAAATATTTTATATCTACTTCTTTCTTTATATGTCATACCATTCCATTGTTGAAACCTTTTAACTTTATGAATATCTTTATTAGTCGTGTACATATTAGAAACAGTTGAACCGATAGATGATTTAGGTAATAATACATTTACAGGCATCCCACAACGATTGGGATCGGTTGTACGATTATCTTCTGAACCATAAAATCTCCATTCGGCTCCACTTGTTAAATTGGAAATAGTGGAATTACATTTTTTACAAATAGTTATTTTTCCAGATAGTATATAATTTTCCTCATTTTCACAACATTTAATGCATTCTGTATCCTTATTACTTAATAAGTCTAATTCACCGAATAAATCATTTATTTCGGTTTCATCCATTATCGAATTAAAATATATTAGTTTATTTTTAAATAATTTTAAAATCAAATTAAATAAATGGTGATTGAGATAATTTCAGGATTATTAATATGTACAATTGATGATTTATTTGATAAATCTATTTATGAAAAACATTCAATAGATTTAATATTAAATTGTTCTATTGATTTACCATTTGTAGATATACCTAAAATTGAAAAAATTAGATTACCATTAAAAGACATGATGACCTTAAAAAATAATTTAGATAAGATTTTAAATTTTATTCATAATAATTATCTCGATAAAAATATATTAATTGCTTCAAATGAAGATTATAATATTGTCATTTGTGCTTTGTTTTTAATTAAGTATGGGTCAATATCTGTAGTGGATATTCAAAATATTATGAAAATGAAACATGATAAACTTATCATTGATAGAAACTTAAATGAATTTTTATAGATGTTATTAATAATTTGATAAATATATATTTAAAATATTAAATATAATAATTACAATATGTTTAAAAAAACTTGTATTCTAGATTTTGAAACGACTGGTTTAATACCAACTAAAGATGAAATTATAGAAGTAGCTTTAAAAGTAAATGAAAAAGATATTAAATATGAATCACTCGTGAAACCGGATAGAGTGGGTAAAGCTAAACCAGGTTACAATGGAGCATATATTGTTCCAAAAATAACTGAAATAACTGGGATAACTAATCAAATGATTCACTCAAAGGGTATAACACAGCAACAAGTTGCTAAAGATATTTATAAATTTTTAATTGATAATGATATTAAATATATCATGGCACACAATGGAGAAAGATTTGATTTTATATTTTTAAAAATATTATTTATGAAATATAATTTAGATTATAGTCATTTATATTTCATTGATACAATTTATCTAATAAAAAATATATATAAAAAACAAAATAAAACTAAAGATAGTTATTCACAAAAAAATTTGTGTCTAAATTACAATATCGTTCAACATAATGCCCACCGCGCCATTGGTGATGTTATTGATTTAGAAGATCTAATAAATCGAATCATATCTGATTATTCAGAATTTTTAAATAAATATATAAATTATAATAGTCAATTAATATACGAACTATCTGTAGGTGAAAAATTATCTGATATAATGCTCGAATACATTAGTAAATTTATAACATTTATAGAATCCGATCAAATGCATTATTTAATTATAGATATCAATCCTTACAAAAGATCATTATTATATAATTGGATTGAATGTAATTATCTAGAAAAAATAGAACATAAAACAGAAAGTAATAATTTATTATTCACTAAATAATATTATTTTTAAATAGTCTCTTCTTCTTATTTACACCATTATTCTGAAATTCTTCTTCCGAACCCTCTAAAGGGACATCTATAGATAATGGATGTTTTTTATGATTAATGTATTTTTTTTGAACAAGTATATATTTTTTATCAATTAATTTAGGGTAAATATATTCTATTAAAGCTATAGATCTTAATTTATCATCCCCGAAACAACTATTATTTGGATACACCCCATAAGGAGTATTTTCTATGCGGTTATGATATTGATTATATGCTGATACTGACCAATGACCTCCATGTTTTTCACCACGTTTCTCCCATATTTCACCTATTTTTTTTCTTCTTTCTTGTTCGCTTATTCCCAATTTATCCAAAGAAACTAAAACTCCGGGTCCGAGAGACCAACACGAATTCATATTATTATTCATTATTAAATAATTATATTTTATTCTCTATATATTTTAATATTATCATCTAATGCATAAATATATATATCTTTTAATATTCTTTTATTTTTACCAGAAACTAAAATACCTTTATCTTTTAATTCAGTAATCATTTCCTCTGTATTTTTATTTATTTTAGTTTTAGTTTTAGTTTTCTTTTTCTTTTTCTTTTTCTTTTTATTTTTATTTTTCTTTTTATCATTGTTTATATTATCATTATCATTCTTATTTTCAATCGCATCAACTTTATCATAATCAATAGTTCCCTCAATTACCTTTTCTTCTTCTTTATCTTTTTCTTCTTCTTTATCTATTTTAACATCATTTTTTTTTACATCATTTACAATTTCATCTATTTTTACATCAATGACACGATTTAATAATTTATTTTTATTATTTTCTCGTTTTGTTTCTTTATTTTCTTTTCTAATAATAATTTTAGGGGAATGTTTTTTATTTTTATTTCTAAATGTTTTTTTAGGATTTATATCACCTTTTAGATATTTTTTATAGGTTTTCTTTTTTGTTTTCGTATTTGTATTTATTTTTTTTATATTTAACGTTCCATCATCTAATAATTTAGATATATTATTCATATATATATATATATATATAATTAAAAAAAATATAGAAATAAATATTATTATTATTATTATTATTATTATTATTATTATTATTATTATTATAATATGATAAAGAATATATTAAATAGAGTCTCGGATTAATTTTAATTCATTGAGCCATATTCCTTGAATCGTCTTTTTATTTAATGAATCATACATTTTATTTAATTTGTCTATTTTTGATTTTAATTCATTTATCTTATTACTTGTAAAATGACTAATCGGAATATTAACTAAATAATTAAAAGATTCCTTTCTATAACTAGTTTCTATTTTTCCATCTACTATATATGGGAACTTATTATCTTTTAATGATTTAATTATATTATCTTGTGTATTTTTATAGATAACAATTTCATCATCTATAACATTCTGAATAAATTTTAATTTAGATTCATGGATAATTCTATCTTTATTAATATCTGATAACATGTATTCTTTGCGTTTAGAATATAAACTAAAACGAATTTTATAAAATTCATCAAATATATCAGAAATTTTATTATACTTTTTTATATGTCCACTATCTTCATATAAATGAATATTTGATATGCTTTTCGTACTGGATAGTTTAAACATTCTTTCAATAGAATCTAAATTATCTTTATCATTACAAGTTATAAATTGTGATATATTATTAGTCATTCTAATAATAAATTTAATTTTATCATCTGTTGAATGATCTTCATAATCAATAATAAATTTATTCTTAGATTTAGAATCTTTTTTATCATAAATACAACTATTTAAGAATTCTTTATAATTAGATGTCCATGTCCCCACGGGTAGTTCAGTTATAACAATTTTATCTTTTCCAATAATATCATATTTACCTTTTGTAATAAACTTTTGATCAGATATTTTTTGTATGGTTCCATTAAATCCTTTATACCAGGGAATTATTTCTTTATAATCCAATCCATTAATTTTATTTTCTATATTATCAATGACATCAATTGGATTAAATTGTGGTATATCTGTGCTAAATCCTGTTCCAATACCTTTCATACCATTTACTAATACCATTGGGATAACTGGAACATAGTAAGTGGGTTCAACAATTAATCCATCATCATTTTCATAATGTAATAATGGAAAATCTTCAATTGGATATATTAAATTTACAATCTTATTTAATTCTGTATGAATATACCTTGGACTTGCGGAATCTGCTCCCCCCATAATCCTTGAACCAAATTGACCATTGGGTTTTAGTAAATTAATATTATTTGTCCCGGTGAAAACCTGCGCCATCCCTATAATAGTTGATTGTAAAGACGCTTCACCATGATGATATGCTGCGTGTTCGCTCACATAACCTGCTAATTGAGCCACTCTTATTTCTTGATATAATTTTCTTTTGAAACAACAATATAATATTTTTCTTTGAGATGGTTTTAATCCATCATAAATAGATCCAATAGATCTCTTTGTATCGCTATTTGAAAAATGAATCAATTCTTTATCAATAAAATCTTCTATTTGGACTATTTTAGTATTATTTAATATATTTTTAGGATTATATGAATATAACCATTGTTTACGATCATTCGCAAATTCTTTTTTAAAGGCTAAATTCATTTTCTCAATAGTTTTTTCATTAAAATTATAACTAGTTATTTGCATATTTTTAAAATATTCTTTGGCTTCATTTGCCGTACTAGTCCCCAACCCCTTGTAATATTTACAATTCCATTTTTGATAATTTAGAGTTGTTTTCTTCCAATCTTCATAATCAGATAAGTTATAAAAACTAATACTATCTTTTTTCAATGATACTTTAACGATCGGTGTAATCATTGCTTTAATAAAATTTAGTTTTAATAAACTTGGCCATAATGTTTCGAATATCAACATAACCAAACCTTTAATATGAGATCCATCATGATCCTGATCAGTCATAATCATGATACTCCCATATCTCAATTTATTAATATCTTTATATTCTTTCCCACTCTCTAATCCTAATATTTTTTTAAGATTTGTTATTTCAGCATTATCTGTTATCTGTTTAATTGATGCTTCTTTAACATTTAAAACTTTTCCTCTCAATGGGAATACACCATATTTATCTCTACCTACTACACTTAAACCACTAATCGCCATAGTCTTTGCTGAATCTCCTTCAGTTAATATTAAGATAGTTTGACCTGATTTATTTGTTCCCGCCCAATTAGCGTCATCTAACTTGGGAACATTTATTTTATTTTTCTTAACACCATCTGTTTTTTTAGAATCTTTATTTGATTTAAATTCAGCAAATGATAATACTTTATCTATAATATCTAAATTATCAGCAATTTTTTTAATAAATTTATCATTAATTAAAGGTTTAGAACCAAATTTACTTGGTGCTGTAATTAATCTTTCTTTAGATTGACTATCAAATGACGGATCTTCAATGACACAATTAATAAATATTTTCATATAATTTTTAATATAATTATCAGGGATAGTTTTTTTGTGTTTCTTTAAAATATATGAACATAATCCATTTGTAATTTGTTTCACAATTAAATCAACATGTTTCCCACCTTTAGGTGTATATATACCATTTACAAATGAATAATTCTCAAATTTATCAGTTTCACTTATAGATAATCCAATTTCCCAACGATCATGTATTTTTTCAAATACTTTCTTTTTATCGGTTAGATATAGATCGATATAACTATCAAATGTATTAATAGTTAATTTTTTTTTATTAAAATATAAATTTAAAGATTTATCCGTTGTTCCCCCAATATCATATATCCTCCGAATCATCATATGTATCATATCTTTAGAATAAGATTCAATACCGAACCTTTTAAAATCTGTAATCCAAGAAATTTTAGTATATGGTTTACCTTTAACTTTTGTGATAACAGGTTTACCCTTTACACTCATATTATTTTTAAATTCTTGTACATATTTTAATCCTCGTTTATGATCAACTGTTTCAACTCTAAACATAGTTGAGAATAAATTAGTTAATTTAGCTCCAAAACCATTCTTTCCGCCCGTTGTCTTACCTCTTTGATTATAATTTTTAGATGTCAATAATTCGCCGAGTATCATGCCAACTATCCAATATGGTTTTCCATCTTTATCTTTTTCTGTTGGATGTTGGGCTACATCAATACCATTCCCATTATTATAAATACTCCACATTTGTGTCTTTTCATCAAATTCAATTTTAATATCTGTGACAGGAATAATACCTTTAGTTTTTGATTTAATTGCATCATCTAATCTAATTTTTTGATCCCTTGAATTCACAAGGATTTCATCAAATAGTTTTAATATAGCAGGAATAAATTTACATTCAGAAACAATAATTTTATCTTCTATAAATAATGGAAGTATATCCTCAATTTCATCTGAACCACCTACAAATGTATCAGGTTCATCCAAAACTTGTTGATGTAATTCCTTTTTCTTATAATCATTTAACGACATTATATATTATATATATATAGATTTATTACCTTAAATATTTTCAAATTATTTTATTTTTTAAAAATTCATATTTATCTAAATTAAATATGGAATTATCTATTTTTCTAGTATATGTATTTTTAATATGTTCTTTAAATTCAGTAAATATATTATAGGATTCACATATATCAATTAATTCACCAACAATTTTTAAAGTTATATTTTTATCTGAAGCTGATACTACATCAGGAGTCGTTAAATTTTCTAAATTCCCCGAGGCTATAAATCCATTAAAACAATGACTAGATATATATAATTCATGTTTTAATATAAATTTAAAAAAATTTTCATACATAATATCTAAATCAGTATATTGTTCACCTTGTTTTTCAATAATTTGATTTTTATATTCTTCTGTAATATTTTCATAATCTTTATTATTGTCTTTACATAATAAAGAAATATATTCACCGAATGCTTCTATTCTATTTTTATTTAATATCATATTCTCAACAACTTTATAATGTTTCGTATTATATTTTAAACAATATCCAAAATCATATATAATTATTTTATTTTTATGAATACCCCAGTTTCCATCATGGAGGTCGGCATGACATATACCATAATGAGGACAGGCAAGATTATATAATAATAATTTCATAAATATATGTTTTGTTTTAAATGTAGATAATTCAGTTTTATCATCTTCTTCTAAATATGTCATCATTATAATATGTTTACTAAATTTAATTACATCGGGGATTATATATAAACTATCATCATGTATTTGTTTAAAAGTTAATATATTATTTACTTCTTTATTTAAATCAATTTGTTCATATAATTCTTTAAATATATCATTATAATTATAAATAGGTATATATTTTTTAATATTTATACATCTATTTACAATATTAAATAATTTAGTAAATATTGAAAATTCATATTCTATATTGGGATGAAGTATTTTTAAAGCATAATATTTTTTACTCTTTTTATGCATAATTTTATAAACTTGACCCATTGACCCAGAACCCAATACATTTAATATATCATATTCTGTTTCTATGTCACAATCAAAATCTTTTTTATATATATATTTGGTATAGTCTAGATCATGAATATTACATTGATTATAATATTTGGAGAACATTTTAATAAATTTTTTATCGATATCAAGAGAATATAATCTAGGTAGTATCCATTGAATTATTTTTATAAATAAACAACCTGAATTATCAACCGATTCTGTTATATTTTTTATGACAATTTCATCATTATATAATTTATTTTGAATACAATTATATATTAAATAAGTAGATCTAATTATATTATAATATAGTTTAAACATCATAATATATAATATAAATTATAATTTAATGTATCCTTAAACGTTTATACTTAAATAATTAAATAGTAATATTATTAATGTCATCTAATATTTTAAAGAGTATTAAGGAATTATTAATATTTTATGTTAAAACACACTATGAAAATTATCTCAAAGAAAATAATTTAACTATTATTATGGATGAAAAAATACATGGTGTTATAGAACAAATATATGAAGAAAAAAAAGAACATTCTAAAATATTTATTAAAGATTCATTAAAAACATTGTATAAAGAAGAATATCCAGGTGATAAACAAATAAATTTATTATTATTGGATATATATGAAGATGATGTAATATTAATTAAAAAAATGGAAACCCAAATAATTAAATATCAAAATGAAAGGAAAACTAAATAATTTATTTAATATCATTAGTCCACTTATGACCACAAACATTACATACATATAAAAATTTCAAATTTTTTTCATCATATTTAATATAATTTATACTACTATTCATTGTTTTATTTGTTTCACATTCTTTATTTATACATTTAATATTTTTATTTTTAATTGTGGGGATTGTTGGGTCTAATGATAAATATTTATTAGTATTTAATATTTCTTCTAATTTCAATTCTTTATTTATATTTATAGATATACTTTGTTTATCTTTAATTTCTTCTATATGGGAACATCTAGAACATATATGAATAGGACTACCATCTTCTTGAAGACAAAAATCCATTAAATTACTACAATTTTCACAAAATTTAAAGTTCATTATGATATATTATTAATAACATATTATTATATTGTTTTCAAATTTTTTTAATAATAAATATAATAATGATAGATGTTGATATTATACAAAGATTTAAAGTAGGATGTATATTTGTATTACAAATATATAAAGTAACAACAGGAACATTAATGTCTTTATTTATACCTCAAAGTTGTGGTGATCATGTATGTACTATTAAAGAAAATTATAATAATAATGAAATATATCATAAAACAGTATTATATTGGAATATGTTTTCAATGATGACATTTTATATATATTATATGGTAGAACTAATAAGAGAAGAATGGGCTATTAAATATTTAGATATAGATAATAATAAATCAGATAATGGGTTAAAAAATATAATTATTCATGAACCCAAATTAGATAAAAAAATGGACCGATTAAATAAATATTATTATTACACACTTATATTTAATATCATGATATATTTTATAAATGTAATGTTGACTATTAAATTACTAAAAGATAAATATTATAGTAATTCAACTTTATCGTGTTTTTTAAGTTTCACATTATTAGTTCTAAATAAATTATATAATTCATTAATTGTGGCTCGGGAATCTGTAAAGAATGATAAAATGATGAGTTCTTATATGTCAGAATTTGTTAGTTTTAATGTATTAGATGCTGATTATTTAGAAAAAAAAGAAAAAGAGAAAGAAAAAATAGATTTAATACCTTCAAATAATCCATAAAATTTAATTTGAAAACAATTTAATAAAATGATATAAAAATATACTAATATATCATTTATAATGTTCTCCAAGTATGAATCCAACCAAAAGTTGAAAGATGCTGCTTCCCTATGGGAATCAGGTTCTAAAGATGTGATTGAGATCACTAATGAAGATGGAACGAAAGAATTTGCCAATGGAACTATCAAGGGTGTCCCACCATTCCACAAACCAGAAATAATCGAAGACATGAAGAGTAAGACTTTCGTGTGTGAATCAGAAAATTGCTATGCTTTTATTCCAGGTGCTTTCAGGGGTGGGTCCACACCTAATAAGATGCAACCTGTAAGATTTGAGATCGGTGGTGAAGGTTCTCTCCAGTCTTTAGTCCATACATTGGTAGTCCCTAAAACAATTCGCAAGATTAGTTGCGACACACTCCAGGTTTCTGATGAATCTCTCATAAATGAGATGAAAGAACTTGGGAAAAAGTCTGTTCAGATGTTGATTGAGGGTGATGAACATATGATTGGTTCTTTGAAATGGCAACTTGAATTGACCGGGGAAGTCGAAATTGACGGAACAATGATATCAATGGAACTGAAACCTGGAGATATGTCACCTATGCCTCTGGAAGAAGGTTTGATCCCCGCAAAATTGGTTCAAGAATACAAAGAATATAAGACTCTACCTCCAAATATTATGGGATCTTTGCGACAATCGTTCCACAGGTATGGTCATTACACGATTGCCAGTCTACATATGCATACTTATATGGGTAATTTTATAACGCTGGCTCACGATAAGGCAGAAGAAAAATATGAAGGTGATTTCAAGAATGTCCACGTTGATGATGTTATGCATTATATTAAAGATGTGGGACAATTGGAAGATGGAATGGATGGACTTTGTCGGACACAATCTTCCACGAGTCGTTAATTATAATAAGTGTATATAAATATAAATTTAATATAAGTATAATATTAATAAATATGTCTGAAAAAGAAATTATAAATTGTTCAATATGTTTAAATGATTTTGAAAAAAATGATATGTGTAATACAGAGTGCAATCATTTTTTTTGTATGGAATGTTTAGATTCTTGGTTTAATAAAAAAAAAACATCTTGTCCTATGTGTAGATCAGAAATAAAATCTTATAAGTATCTTGATGAAAACTATAAAATAATATCAATTAATAAAGCCAGAGTTAGAAGAGAAATTATATATAGACATGGTGGAGATTTAAATACAATACTTATAAATAAAAATAAGTATATATGTATGCAGATTATAAATATATTTTCTATATTAGCTACTTGTTCAGCGGGATATATTATATTAAGTGATTGTTAAATTATTATTTTATTATGTTCTTTTTTTAAAAAAAAAAATATTTGTTATATATATATATAATAATGGGTGGAGGATTAATGCAATTAGTAGCATATGGAGCTCAAGATGTATATTTGACGGGTAACCCCCAAATTACTTTTTTTAAAGTAGTATACAGGAGACACACGAATTTTTCTATGGAATCTATTAAACAGGTATGGGCCGGTGGAGCCACTTCGGGGAGTGCATCAGCTACTATATCTAGAAATGGTGATTTGGTATATGGATTACATATGCAGATGGATCTAATAGGCACAGACCACGGGGCGACATTTGGAAGTTTGCCTCATAGGTCTATTGATACTATCGAATGTGAGATTGGTGGTCAACTAATTGATAGACAATATGGTGAATGGTTGGAAATTCAGCATGAATTGACGGAACCTTATAGGTTATTAAACTTAGGAGACGACAATATGATTGGTTATGGACCAACAACTATGCTTGCGAAGGATATATGCGGGAGATTTCATGTCCCCTTAAAATTTTGGTTTTGTAGAAATCCTGGATTAGCATTACCTTTAATTGCTCTTCAATACCATGAAGTTAAAATTAATTTAGTATATGATGATAATTTTAATGGAACATATTGTAATGTTCATAAAAATCATTTGTATGCTGATTATATTTATTTAGATACAGATGAAAGGAGAAGGTTCGCGCAAGTTTCACATGAATATTTAATTGAACAACTTCAAAGGAGAGAATTCAGTGGTGTCAACTCTGTAATGGATTTAACTTTCAATCATCCGGTTAAAGAATTAGTATGGTGTAAACCACGAGTTTATACAGCAAGGGGTTATAATTCACTTCCAGGCACACAGGGGAGAGACACGAAAGGATGGGAAGACACTAGATATATTTTAAAGTTAAATGGACACGATAGATTTTCTGAAAGACCTATAGAATATTTTACTCAATATCAAGTTTGGCGTCACCATACTTCCAGCGTTCTAGTTGGGTCGGCAACCACACAAGGGGATGGTGGTGATAGAGTAGCAGTTTATTCATTTGCTTTGAAACCCGAAGAACATCAACCTTCAGGGACGTGTAACTTTTCAAGAATTGATAGTGCACAATTAATTGTAACTAATTTATCTACTACACCCGATATAAATGTGTATGCTATTAATTACAATGTTCTTAGAGTCATGAGTGGTATGGGTGGTTTAGCTTATTCTAATTAATGTATATAAGTTCTTTTATTTTCACAAATAAATAATTTAATATTTATATTCTTTTTTATGTTCTTTTTTTAAAAAAAAAAATATTATATATATATATATATATAATAATGGGTGGAGGATTAATGCAATTGGTAGCATATGGAGCTCAAGATGTTTATTTGACGGGTAACCCCCAAATTACTTTTTTTAAAGTAGTATACAGGAGACACACAAATTTTTCAATGGAATCTATTAGACAAGTGTGGACGGGTGATACATCTCCCGGTAATAAAGACGGAGAGATCACTTCAACTATATCTAGAAATGGTGATTTAGTATATGGATTACATATGGAGATGGGAATAGAAATTAATGGTAATATTACTAATGCGCCCATGTCAGTTATTAAAACGGTCGAATGTGAGATTGGTGGTCAACTAATTGATAGGCAAACAGGAGAATGGATGGCATTATATTCTGAATTGACTGAAGGTGGCGACACGTGCCAGTTCTTCAATAATATGTTAGGTGGCGCAATCCAAATGATAGTTGATCAAAGACAGGTATATCATATTCCCTTTAGATTTTGGTTTTGTAGAAATCCAGGGAATGCTTTACCTTTAATTGCCCTCCAATACCATGAAGTTAAAATTAATTTAACGTATCAAGATATAGACAATGTGACTACCGATTATAATAATTTGTATGCTGATTATATTTATTTAGATACAGATGAAAGAAGAAGATTCGCACAAGTAAGTCATGAATATTTAATTGAACAAGTTCAATTGAGAGAATTTAATAATGTCGCTTCTGTAATGGATTTAAATTTCAATCATCCGGTTAAAGAACTAGTATGGTGTGTGAAACGATTATCTGAAAAAGTCTATAAACCCGTGGACATTCCAGGTACCACGGACGTGACTGATACTTCTTGGGATCCCACAAGATTTCAGTTAAAGTTAAATGGACACGATAGATTTTCTGAAAGACCTGTTGAATATTTTACTCAATATCAAACTTGGCGTCACCATACAGGTACGTGTACCGCCTTGGACAATGAAAATCATGCCGTTTTCAATTCTATAGCTGTCTATTCATTTGCTTTGAAACCCGAAGAACATCAGCCTTCGGGAACGTGTAACTTTTCAAGAATTGATAGTGCTCAATTAATTATGACAGGGCATGCAGGCACTAATAATTATAATGTATATGCT